>Ga0099822_1001631_pt1 | contig 26638 bp, 6 predicted proteins | sample CowpeawhiteBW_FD_76839 | JGI IMG/M metagenome (GOLD analysis project Ga0099822, IMG submission 76839) | Root nodule microbial communities of legume samples collected from California USA - Cow pea white BW | ecosystem: Host-associated > Plants > Roots > Nodule | place: USA: California | collected... | reverse complement strand
TGCTGTATTTTCTCCAGAATTAAGTATTGGACTACTGTATATAAGTGATACATATATCACTGAATAATATACAATAATAAACATAATATTTCTTTCTATATGTTTCGCATCTTCTTTCACATATATTTTGTTTTCCATTTAATTCCATTAAGTGGAAGTGTTGGAAATGAACTTTTGAACTTTAGCTTGGTTATGGTTAACTGATGTTACCCTGACCCATCTATCACACATTTCTCAAACCCTCTTAACTATTTTACAACAGAAAAATAAATGTATGACGTTATCTTATATTCATTGCACAGGTCACATAAAGAAGTACCTAGTGATACATCCCTCCATACTAAGATAACTTTTGTTGAGATCTTATTCAGAATCACTTCCCATCCAAAGTATTGTGCATTTAGAATAATCTTTATAATTAAAAAAGAATTAAACATACTAATGTTCTCCACACTTAGACTATTTTGTAATATGATATATGCAGACCTTACTAAAAACATGCCCTTCTCCACAGTTTTCCAAACTCATGTATTCTCTAATTCTTTTTTAAAAGATTTTCCTGTTATCATTTGGATATAAATTTTTGCTCTTGAACTATTTTCCACACAAATCTTTCTCTCTTCATGGTAGGTGTCACTCTTAATTAAATTCATTCCATCTTATGAGCTCTGATATTGTTTTCTCTTTATAATTTGAGATGGAACACGATGTTTGTAAGGCCCAGTTTTCCTACTCTAATATTTTAAGGGCTGCCTTACAACTGTTGGGCCTAAAGGCTGACCCAAAGAATAAAAGCCACTCCTAGTCTGCCTTAACTCACACTTTCCACTCATTTCAGAGAACCTTGAACTGTAGTCGTCAACCTCTCTGCTAGGGTTTGCTTTCGCTGTTACGTTGAGCTAAGAGGACTTGTTACTCTACGTAAGTATCCCTTTCTAGTTCATGTTGGTCCCCCTTTAATCACCTTTCGTATTCCCAGTTAGGATCCTCTGTTAACCCCATCTACTGGTTCTGTTCCACCTTTATTTCAGCCCTGTAGTTCATCCCTAGAGTTGTTGTGCTCGTGGTCGTACCATCAGGGTCCTTGCTAAACCTTTTTCCAGGTACGGGGAAGTTAGAGTTTTGGGTCTTGAATGATTTTTTTGCTGATTTAGAGTTTGTTGGGTGTTATATGATCTATATGATTGTGATGAATGTGTGAAATGCCTTGTACTGTTATTTGGGTGCGAACATGTGACTGTTGCAGGAGAAAAGTGGTGAGATCTGTTACTCTCGCCCAAGCGAGACTTGCAGGAGCAAACTAGGGGTTTCGCGAACTCTCGCTCAGGCGGAGAGCTCTGGTTTTGAGCAAGGCACTGTCTCGCTCAGGCGGAGAGCTATGGTTTTGAGCGAGGCACTGTCTCGCTCAAGCGAGAGCCACTCGCCTAAGCGAGAGCCACTCGCCTAAGCGAGGAGGAGTGAAAGCTTTGGGACACTGCTGTGGTTTAGCCCAAGCGAGGGACCTCACTGTTAGGCGAGAGGTTGTCTCGCTCAGGCGAGGCAGGGCTCGCCTAAGCGAGCCTGCGAGAACCTCCCAGCACAGGTCGCGATCTCGCCTAAGCGAGGGTTTACCGCCTAAGTGAGAGCACTCCTCTCGCCTGAGTGAGGGCTCTTGGCTTGAGCGAGATCCGCTGCAGGTTGTGTGTTTTCTTCAATTGGTAATTGGATGGTTTAATTTATGAGCTATTCAGTATGATGCATGAGGCCTGTGAAATGAAATGCATGGTATGATCTGTGGTTATAAATTGGATAGATGTGATTGAGGGATCTTGGCATGTGAAACTAATGAGTGGGTTAGAAATTAAAGAGGCATGATATTGGTACGAGATGAGGTCCTATACTCATCATGGATTTAAAATTTTTAATTAAGTACAATATAAGTCAAATTATTTAATAAAATATAAGTAAAAAATTGTATTTCATCTTTCTAAAAAGTAAACTTATGAATTGTAAAAAAAATATAAATTTTAAGTCTAAATAAAAAAATTTGAAATCAAATAGTAAATTATTATTTTATAATAAATATCTTTTTCAATATTAATTTTATTTTGATCACCAATTTAAAAATACTTAAATAAAATTTAACTAGTGGCGGATACCGAATATTTAAATATCAAATACCATGATACTTATAAACATTCTATCAACAATAAAATAATTAAACACCCGTATTTATTACTATAAATATCCATTAAAAATATTAATTTAATATTATTTTGTTTTCGAATTCCTGAGAGTACCAATTTTTTTGCCATCATCTCTGTGTCATATAGAAAATTGTTATTGAAAAATATACTTCTTTTAATAAAAGGTGTTAAGTTTTAATCATTAAATATAAATAGCGTTGTTTAAATAAATATTATGAATAATATTTCATCTATAGAAATTTTATTCGAAAACGTGCTAGTCTGAAAAAAAAAATTATGAAAAAACCAACAATCTATATTTTATTAAATTTCATTATATTACAAAATATTTTCAAAGTTATAGAATTAAGTTGGATAATCAAAGAGTTTTATATCAAACATTATATCTAATGTTTTGATTATTTTTATAATACTTTCCCTCCATGTAAATCGTTTGTTAAAAACAATTAAGAGATTATACTTTCTTTTTATCTCTAAAAAAGTTTGAGTGAACTGGCAATATGAATGGAAGATTATTGGAAAAGACTATATTGAATTCATAAAAATTATTGCATTTAGTCCATAAAATTCAACCTAAATCTTTTTATAAGTTTTTTATGGATACAAGTCTTTTATAGAAATTATAAACATATCACACTTTGTTGCTAATCAAATTTTAGGAGAGTGGTTAATATTTTTTTTTTCAATCTTAAGTTCTTAATTCACTCTTGTTGTTTTTTTTTAAAAACAACAATAAGTATTAAGTTATTTTTTGACGAGTCATGAAAAAGCATTATTTTGAACTACAAGAATTATATTATCATGATTTTTGACTATTTGATAATTTTTTCTTCCATGACCAAACTATACCAGTGTATCGATGGAGATTTTAAATGATAAAGAAAGTGATATTTTCTTTCAAAACAAAAGCTCAGATTCAGCCCAACAATACAACATAAAAAAGAGACATTTCAAACTAAAGACTCAACGTAGAATCCATCTCAGATTTGTGAGGACATCTTCGTACTAGTGAATATACAAACTTTTTGCAATATTTGAAAATGTTGTTTCTGGATGAACTTTCGTCCTCTTTAATTACTTCTTTTTGGCTTCTGTGATTCAGAAGAATGTCACATCATTGAAGTTTCGAAATTAATTATTTTAATGGATAATGATATTTTAATTTATTATTTTAATATTTTTAATGATGTGATGTAATATTTGAAAATGATTAAAACAATAAATGAAAAATAAATAAAAAATAGATTAAAATATTATTATTTTATTTTATTAGATTTTATAACAAAAATTCGGAATTAGATGTTATTATTTTTAGCGAAAACCAAAGCTGGAAGATTACATATGTATAGAACATGTAGATTGGTTACTTGTTACAAGTAATATGATCCAACATATAAAAGAAGATTATTAGTTAGAGAAGTTACGTGAGGAATTGACCCATTTTACCTTTTTATCTTTATTTTCAAGTTAATTAGCTCAAAAAGCTAATTTGTATCAATTGTTAGATAAACATGCCCCGACATTAACTAGCTCTATCAAATTGTCACATTCAGAAGAAAATTCAGTATGACGTTGATATTAGAGATTCAAAATTTTCTTACTTTTACTTACCAAAGAGAAACAAGTTTATGCATGTTGTTATGGTAGATGAAATTCCCCTCTAAAAAGGAGCAAAAGAATTTTACAAAGTGCTAACAGCCTTCAATTCTGGTCCATTATGTAAAACCCACTAAGCAGATTAAGATGCTGAATGAAGTGAACGAAAAAGAACACTTTTCTTGAAAATCATTGGAACACAAAAGTTTCACAAAATCTACCGTGCCTTATCTACTAAACTTTAATTAGTAGGTTCTTTGCTTAGCCACTCCTTGCTCCACATGTATACCACTTTTCCTACCAACCAATCTTCACTCATTTTTTTACTCGCACCACCAATTATGTCAAACCTTTGTGCATTAGGGACACCTACACCGACACTTCTATTTCATATTCTATTCACAACACAAACCCAAGCGCCTAAAGTTCACACATAAACAACAAAACAACCAAAATTAGGTCTCAATCTCAATCTTTAAGCTAAATCACAAAAAGATTCAAATTTAAGGTGGCCTTCTACCTGCACCAAAACTACTCATCAACTTCAAACACTTTTTTCTTAACAACATCCTTAAACAAAGTTACAATTTCACAACTTTCATTGAGAAAAGATATACCTATTCTTAGTAATTTTTAATATAGACAAGTTTTTAAATTCTGAGAGTTCTTAAATCTCCATGTAATGTTACAGGAGTCACCGAGAATAGTTAAACAGCACCCATAGATAGATACATACACCATTGAACATGCTCTAACAATAATTATATAATTCCACCATCAATGCCGTTTACCCGCTTCTCTTGTCTCCTTATTCCGTACAAAAAGAATTCCACTGTTCACATTGGGACACACCTCAACATGCAGTGATTGCAGTGTTTAACAAAATGAGAAAGAAAAAGAAAAAGTGTGAGCCAAACCATCTTTTATGCGCTTTGGCTATAGTTTATAGTTTTTCCATTTTGTTGGAGAAGTGGTGGAGCCAAACCTATTGTTGCAAGTTTTGAATCAGTGAGAACCATATTCAATTCAAAAAAAGGGCACCACAATAAAAAACAATTCATTGTATTGCACCTTATAAATTCAGTCACATGAAGCTCACAATGTGAGTAAGTGGCGTTTATTCATCTTCGCTTTCAATTTTCAAAGTTTCAAGGAGTCAGCATGTACACACCAATAGTTTTATATATATACGACTATTCAAGCGAAGAATGCAGCACTATTGCATTGAAATGAAGCTTAATTTTGTAAATAACAGAAAAATATTCAAAAGAGAAGAAAGACTTGGGAGAACGCATGCGATCTCAGCACCATTTTTTTAAGATTTCCAGCTTTGGAATACAGCTTTAGTCCATTGAAACCGAAATATAAGGTCCACTCAGTAGAATACACAACGAGTGTGGGGTCAAAAAAACTGTGTATGATCATCGCCAACTTAATATATATATATTTATATAGAAAGATAAATTTCATGATTAGATAATTGCATATTTGAAATAAAAGATATTGAAGCGAAAAGGACGTTTTTGTTGAATGGAGAAGTATGCGATGTCAGCGTCAGTGGAGTGTACATACATTGTGTGAAGTTCAAATTACTCACTCAACATCGCAAAACGTCAATGAACTTCTGTTCTGCATTATGGTTTTGGTATCAGATTTGGGCTTTCTGTGTCTATCACAGCAAGAGAACGTTCAACGTCACACACCTTTGCAAATTGCACTCATATCAAAACATTAGTATTCGGATTTGTTAAAGGATGGCACTGTTTTTTTATTGTAAGACCGGTAGTTGACACCAATAAACTAACAAATTTAAATCTGCAAAACATTTTGCTGTAATCTTTTCCTCGAAACATTTTGTACTCAAGGAACATGTTTGTCCATACTTTTTGTGTGGGGGAGGGGTTTGAATGATTTGACATTGTGATATTTGTTTCGTACTGCTAAGAACCACAATCTCACTGGAATTGAACTAGATCCACAAAAGTAAGCACATGTGCTTCAATGATGAGTATCTGTGAAGGAACTGAATCAAGGAACTGTGTATATCTTCTACCTTCAATCGATCACCTTAACGTGATTCTGTCCCCTTTTGCTCTAATTGTTTCTACAAAACCAATTCATAGGATCACTCTTCTATCTATGTCTGTCTACTCTCTCCTTCTGTCATTGAAAGAATAGAAAACAACAATTTTTATGTAATATATGTCTTATGAATGAGTAAACATAGATATACCTTATGTTCAGGAATTTAATAAATACAAGTAACTTTAAAATATGGATTGTTGGATATGGCTTTTGGCAAGAAGGATGGCATATTATTTTTCACTATCATCCGTCTCTGAAAGAATTTAGGCATAATAGAGAATATTGGTCCATTCTAAAATTGTTAAATTATTGCATCGCGACATTAATAAAAAAAAGTGATACACTAGAAATTATATAAAAGTTATGATACACAGTTTTTCCTTTTGTTAGAGCAAAATACAGAGCAATAATCTACTTCAGTTTAATGCATAAATGAAACTAGAGCCATGGATGAACCAATCCACAAAGCGGCCCAAAAATTAAGTATAATGGCCCAATTCAAAAATAAAGTAAATGTATAAATATTAATATTGTATGCACAGAACAACCAACAACGGATCCGTGGCGCAATGGTAGCGCGTCTGACTCCAGATCAGAAGGTTGCGTGTTCGATTCACGTCGGGTTCAAACCCCGATCCGTTTGCTACCACCGTTACATTTTTATTCAATTGAATAAATTCGAAAGCAAGAAAACTATTTTAAAAAAAAAAATTGTTAAATTATTTATAATTTGAGTCAGAGTTGTACTTGCTCCTTTTCATTTAAAAAGTTAAAACGAGATAATGCTGCTTGTCACAGTCAAAGTATATAATTTACCCAAAAACTATTTTCTAAATGAAAAAGGTTATAAATGGTAGAAATGTTTTTAAGAAATTTGGTGGAACTAATGTGTGAGTATTTAGCACGAAGAAAACGACATTTACTATGTTTTTGATTAGTTAAATTACTATTTAACCGATTTGATTCTGTTGGTTAAAGTTAAGTAATATTACTTAATAAAGTCTCGTTATTCTAAAAACTTATGTTTAAATAAAAAATACTTAAAAGAATATTTTAAGTATTTATATTAAACTTCAAATTAAAATAAATATTTATTTTATTAATTTTAATATATGAGTGATTCTCTGGTACAAAATCCTCAAACTTATATGAGATATTGTAAGATTAATAACTCGTTTAAATAGTAAATATTCATTTTGGATCCTATTTGAGATTTCTTAATCGAAGATTAAAAAAAATACATCGAAATAATTACTAAAGTTTTAAGTTTTTTTTAATTCTAACATATGTAAGAAAAACAAAAGTAGATAGAAGTGATTATTTCTTAAAAAAAAATACAGTGAAACGGGCCTTACAACGAATAGTGACGATACAATATATTAGGAACTTTTTCTATTTTTGTTAATTACATATTTCATTTTAAGAGAAAGTGTGAAATCATATGCGTCAGTGAAGAATAAATAATTAAAATTATAATAATTCTATAAATTATTATTGCAATGCATATTATTCCAATTCTAATCGGTAATTTTACAATTTACCAAGACATATATGAAATCAATTGAAATAATAAAAGTTTGAACATATTTAGGTGTTCAATGCATTTCTACAAGCATGTTGGAATTAAATGCAACAACTTTAAATTAAAACTTCATAATATTAAGTTCTGATTATGTAAACTTATACACTCAGCTTAAATATCTTGATTCCTATTCTTTTCGTAATTTTTTGTGATAATATGAGAATTATATTCTACCAAAAAATCTTGCATTTTGATAAGTATACAAAACATATCAAAGTTTATTACAATTTAATTAAAACTAAAATGTTGTATTTTCGTGAAGAATTTTTCTAATAAAATTTTTTTCATTATCATATTGTACATTGATGACACATGTTGATTATCCGTGATAACATGAATGTCCCTTAAAAAATCAAGAGAGAGTTGATCAAGTATTTTGTAATGAAGGATTTGAGTCTAAAAAACAAATCCTTAGTATAGTAATTATTCGTCACAAGAAGAATAAAAATAATGTATATTCCAGTAAAAATATATTGAAAATATATTAGAGATATTTAATATGAACGATTCTAAGTTTGTTAGTATTTCACTGTAGATAGGGGGTGGACAAAAAATCTAATTTTCTTAATCCAATCCACTTTTGCTTTGATCCAATCCATTTAAAACTCATTTTATTAAAAATTTAATTCATTTAAAATTCATTTAATGGATCTGGATTTCAATCTAATCTACCTTTTATATATTTTATGGATTGGATATCCATTTTATAAATCAAGATTTTCAAATATGGATAATCCAAAAAATCTAATCTAAATTTTTAGTTTAAATTTTTAGTTGGGTTAGGCTAAAGGTTGAGATAGACTAGGCTAAATTCAGACTCGGATGGACCTTGCTCGACGACTTGTACGGTCCAAGCAGGCCCGACGACCCTGAAGGGTTGGGCGAACCTGACGACCATAAGAGGTTAGGCAGGCCTAAAGATATGAACGGGCTAAGCGGGCCTGATAAACCAGACGAGTCGATCGGGCCCAACGACCCAGAAAATTTGAGTGAGCCCGATGACCCGAACGGGCCAGGCGGGTCCAATGACCAGAACGGGCCAAGAGGGCCCAAAGACCCGAACGGGTCAAGCAGGCCCAAAGACCCGAACTTGTTAGACGGGCACGAAGACCAAAACAAGTCAAGCAGGCCCGAAGACTCGATCATGTCAAGCAGGCCCGAAGACTTGAATGGGCCAAACGGGTCCAAAGAACTTAACGGGCCAAGCAGGCCCGAAAAACCGAACGGGTTAGGCGGGCCCAAAAAATTGAACGGGATAAGCGGGCCCGAAGAACCGAACGAGCTAGGTGGGCCCGATGACCCGAACGGGCCCAACAGGCCCGAAGTCTCAGATGGACTAGGATGGGTCGGCCTGACGACTCAGACGAGTCGTGCCCGACGACTTGTACGGACTAAATCATGTTGGCCTGAAGGACACAAGTTTTAGAAAATTCAATTTAATTTTTTTTTATAAAAAATGGATTCTTGATTTTGAACTTGATCCAAATATTTGGATTGGATTTAAATCTTATTCCAAATATTTTGATCTGGATTTAAAAAAAAATCAAACTAGTTTTGCTAAAATAATGGATTTGGATTGAAAATCTAATCCAATTATTTGGATCTAAAATGGATGTGGATTGGATCATTACAAATTCAATCCATGCCACCCCTACTCGTAAATCACTTAATATTTAACTCAAAGTAGTGTTTTACAAGTGAGAAAAAGAGAAGAAATATGGAAGATTCCATATTAATTTATAGTTACTAGTTTGATGTATGTTATGGTATATATAAGACCAAACATTGTTCTTGTTGTTGTATTGTTAGTGGTTTCTTTACTAATTTTGGAAAAGAGTGTTTATAACTCTTTTAGTGATAAAAATTTTAAAGTAGGATATTTAATTAAAACATAAATTATATTATTTAATAATAAAAATAATTGTGAAGTGGGTGCAAAAGATTAGATGGTTGATAATCAATTTTTACCCAAATTGAATTTTACTTTCAAAACTAGCATTGTTGTATTCTAACAATAAGATAGTCTTACATATTACAATTTCATGAAAAATGAAAAAAGATATAAGATGATTTAATCACAAGATGCATATATTTTGTTTCAGTTGAATATAACTTGTTGACACCAAGCCATTTAAAGAAGTTTTTGCTTTTGGGATGAAACGTAAGTTAAAAAGTTTTGATATTCATTCTTGAACTTGAAGAAAAGTATTACGAAATCAATCATATCTAATAATTCTTCAAATAAAACATTATATATATCCATATTAGATTAACTGTAAAGAAAGAGCATTGGAAGTGTCAAAGTCCCACACCGAGGCCCTATGTCACTCCATGCCCCCTTGTTTCCTGGACCTTTCTCTATAATACTCACTCTCACTTTTCACCAACATTTTTCCTAAACCCTCGAACTTTCGATTCGTGCCATTCTTATTTAATTTACCATTTTCTGCTTCCTTCAAACTTCAAAAGATAACCCTCTTCTTATGCATGCACAATAAACCCTTTCTTTCCTCGTCTACACACCATGTGTTTGATAAAATCCCTCAATGAATCGAAATTATCTACTAATTCTTTAAAACGATTTTATGTTAAATATTAAAAATACATTTTATTGAAATTTTAAATATTTTTTTAATATATTTTAAAATATCAAAATTAATATAATTAATGTATTAATATATTACGAAGACACATTTAAAAAATAATAAAACATAAAATCTAAATTCTAAATTCTTCCTCAATGCCTAACACTTCTATCGAGATTGATATCAAGGGATTCCTTCTGGTCAACTCTTTATGATTCACTGCACAAAGTTATGGTTTCACATTTTGTTTATTGAACCCATTTTTGTGAAATGAATTAAAGGAATTAAATTTAACCCGTTCATGTTGTTTCAACAAAAAGCGTGCTTTTGGTTAATGGAATATATCCATTAATCCCTTCTTTCAAACTTTTCTGCCTTCTCACTCTTCCCCAACCGCTCATGCGACATTGATACTTAAGATAATACAGGGTTCAGATGTTTAAAATTTAGTTAAATGTTACGTCATAATTAATTTTGAGGGATCCAACTTAACTTCCGTGATTCAATGACCTTGAATCCTTAGTTAATACTATTTAAGATGTATGCCAAATATTCTGCCAAACTCTCCTCCTACCTAATGTATATTTGGTGTATTTTTAATTGGATAAACTTATTTTATTTTAAAATATAAGTATAAAATTCATAATTGCAAAAACTAAGATTATTTAACTAGTTTTCTTCCTTAACACAGTTTTTCATGTAATAATATTAGAAAAAAAATGTACAACGGTAGCCAACGGATCGGGGTTTTTTTAAAATAGTTTTCTTGCTTTCGAATTTATTCAATTGAATAAAAATGTAACGGTTGTAGCAAACGGATCGGGGTTTGAACCCGACGTGAATCGAACACGCAACCTTCTGATCTGGAGTCAGACGCGCTACCATTGCGCCACGGATCCGTTGATGACAGCTTTACATATAAAGTTATACTATCCTTGTACAACCTTTTAAAAAAGTATTATCTTGATGATTCTAGAGATTCCAGAAGTTCATAGGAGTTTATTTTGTATTAATTTTAACGAAATAATAAATGATGTATTAATGTGATCAATTTATAACTTCATTCCAGTTTTGCCTTTTGAGATTTCACTTTAATAAAATAGGTGCGCGCCAATACTATAAACTAGATTCCTTAATTTCAAGGGAAATTTTTTACTATATCTACTTTTAATTCAAAATTTATAATATTCTGTATTTTCCTTTAATATTTTAGTTGGAGTGAATAGGTTTGTTTGAGCTTTTTAAAAGAATATATTTCCTTTTACAGAAATAAGCACATTTGTATTTTATAATATCTGTTTGTTAGTGGATAATATTTATTCACCATATTCTCTTCTCCCGTAGTTTTAATTTATACAGATACTACAATTTTAATTTGTGAAATACTACTACATAGGATTTTTTTTTCTTCATGTAAATAAAATTTACAGCAAACCATCCACGTTTATTCTCAGTCAACCCCAGATCCCTCGACATGAATTGCCCCTTTCGTGTCATTTGTTAATCAATTAATTAATTAATTGCGATTAATTGGAAAATATTCGATAAATTATTTGGTAGTTACGCCCTAAATGATTAAATAGCATTATTGCTGATATTATTGGCTTTTCCAACTTTCGATGATACCTTCAACTATTAAGTTATTAGGTTTTGAATTAATTATTTTCTCTTGATTTCTTAATTAGCCTTGACCTTGCATTTTGTTTCACGATAATGCATTGCCAGAAAGCGTATTGGTAGAAACTAGTTAGTGTTTAGTAAATTTGGAAAAGTGAAATTATTTAACTGGAAATTGAAAAGGAAAGATAAAAAGGTAATGAAAATAAAAATATATACTATTCAACCTGTTGTTGCAAGAATATAACGTTTGTTTGTATTTGGAGCAATGAGGCTTACCAAACATTAACTAAACTAAAATTGGACGGTGGTGTCGGCCAGAAGACACGAACAAAAAAAACACTAAAATATTTAATACCATGCTTATACACTTCATTACCGACACATTATTCACATTAATTATTTATTTAAATTATGTCGGTTTTCAAATTTATTGAGCAGATTATGTAGCTCAACTCGCTCGTCACTTCATCGTACAATGACAATCTTAGATACTGAAAAAGACAGAGTATATAAGAATGGTTAACTACTTAACTTCTTCAAACACAAAACACAAAAAAGATGGTTTAACGTGATTCTCAAGGTTTATGTGACATTCCCACGTATACAATGCAATAACTACTTTCCATTTTATCCACCTAATTTTACTTCTAATATATATCTCTTCACGTTGCAAACACGCAACATATTAACACAAATAAATATATATTTTATTTTAATTAAATATATTAATATTTTACTCAATTTTTTTGTAATAATGTTAATATTTTTTTAGTACAGATAGTTTAGTAACTACACCATTATTCAACTTTCAAAACCTAACCACTAAAAAATATCTCCTACTTCAATACACAACTCCTCCATGCATTCTTCTCAAATGGAAACAAGATTTCCAGCCTAAGAAATTACAATGGAAATGGAAAAATTAAGATTTATATTTTGTGGAGAGAAAATTAAATATTTTGCAATTTTTATTTAAACTTTATAAATTTAATTTATTAATTTTTAATAACTTTCTATCAAATTTACAGAAACAACTAAAGCACACAAACCATAACCTAAATAAATATGTTCTCTTCATATCATAATTAGACTAAGGTTTAAACGCAAACTAAATTTAATTCAAAAATAAAAAAATTAAACCATACCTTATATATCATACAAAAACTCAAATCTTTACATACACCAATGTAAAACTGTACTACATGACAAAAGTAACAAACAAATAAATTTAAAACAAAACACAAATCCTTACATATATCAAAAAAGTATATGTATATATATACTATAAGCTAGGTCTTTAGAGGTATATGTTCAGTGGAAAGATACTAAATCAATGAAACATGAGTCCAACCACATATGGAATTGACATCATTCTCAACAAAAAATCTTAAGACAGTGGATTTATGTAGAGATACTACACTTAGACTCACACTTAGATTTCCAATAACTTTTTCCTCAAGGGTGAGTCCTTTCCACATTAGTATACTCCCTCCAGCGTAATTGTTCTTCTTTAAGGGACACACTTAACTGAACCCTTGCCATAAATATTTTCGATACAAGGACCATTGTACTCGTCTAAGTCGGTCACTAAAACTAACCATCAGTTCTCCATCGATTCTAATACCACTGTTAGGTCTTTAGATGGAGGAGGCTAATTGGGAATATACTACATCAATAAAATCTCAACCCAATTACATAAAAAATTAACAACACTCTCAACTTAAAAGCTTAAGATGGTAAGTTTTTGGGTTTTTATCCTTAAAAAATATATAGAAATTCAAATTCACACATTTATTCTGCCTCAAATTCATAACAAAACCTTAAAGATAGATTCAAGTTAGACAATCATACAATAATTTAATAAAATTTTCTGTTTAATAAAATTATATAGAAAATGTTTAATTATGATTTACAGGTTGATTTTTTATTATAAACAATATGTTATATTGTTGTAATAATTGTGATAATTTTAATATTACTTGTACTCCACTTGGCATGCATGATAATCTCCTATCGCAACCATGCAGACTCGTGTGTGGTGATGTATATTTGTCAAATAATATAGTTTGACTTTTGTTTATAATACTAAATTAGTTAAGTGGTCCTCTAAAACAATTTTCCTCCGTTGGTAGTTGGGAAGGTATGGTTTAGAGAACACCATGCATGCAGTCTTCAATGACGGTGTCCACGGAATTATCATCAAATTATCTTAGTATATACTTTTTTATTTTATTTATTGTTAAACAACTTTTATTAATTAGTATTTTAAAAAAGGCCGATCAGTAAATTGGTAAGTATGAGTTTACTAAAATACAGTATTGTTTTATTTTATTCAGCAATTACCAATTTACCATAAAATAGCAGTAGGAAGAGAGTATATCGTTTTATTTTAGTTTACGCATCCAATCAAACATTAAATAGAATAAAGTATAGAATAATAGTGAAAAAAATGTTCTTAAGATATATAACTGATTTTTATTTTTAATATTTAAATATTTTATATACTGGATATCTAATAAATTATAAAATTTTAATTTAAAATTTTGAAATTAAAACTATTTACATTTTCCCCTTATGTTGTCATTTTTTCTCATCGTGTGTTTCTTCCAACAATAAATGGAAGTCCTTTGGTTGCTAAATGTACCCATCACCAAAGCCGTTAAAAGATAAATGACTTTTAAATAAACCTTCCGGACAATTAATTCTCCATAATCTCAATCTCTTTAATTAAAATATGCATGCATGTCTTCTTCTTTTTTTTTTATCAGAATTTTAAGTTGTTTCTCGCGAGTTTTTTTTTTTATTATTATTTGAAGATTGCGCAATTTTAACGACCTCCTCATTCTTAATACATAAGAATTAAAGTATTTTTATATGATAATCAAGCAGTTCCTTAAATATAAAAATCTAATTAAATAATTTAATAAAATTAAAAATACTAATGCGAAAAATCCTATTTTACATCACAAAAGAACATTAGTTTATAAGTATTGATCTGGTATTATATATTGACTTAAGTATTAGTTATTTTTGATATAAAATGTTTCATTTAAAAATATTTTTGTTCAAAACAGTTAAACACTAAATATAGTAACAAATTAAAACGTGGATATACCCAATACACAGAAGAAAAGAACTTTATAGATACTCACATGTTTGGCTCCTTAATGGACCAGTATTATAGTTGCCACTGTTCAACACAAAGTTGAACCAACAGATCTTTACACCAAGAATGTTCAACTTGATCACGTTCAGAGGCAAGAAAAGTAAAAAGCAACAAAGCATGTACACAACAATCGCGTTTCATTCACTACTAAAAATATTATATTACATCATTTTTTTTTTTGTAAATTTATTAAGAAAATTTAGAAAAAAAAATTTCTGCTATTTTTTTAAAAATCTTAATTGGTAGGTAATTATTTTGTAAATAATTATTTTTATAAAATTATAAAATTCGTAAATATTTCTTACTTTGTGAAAAATATTTTATACAAACTATGTTGCAAAATAATTGACAGTTTTATAACAAAATTTTAAAGTATTTCTTATAAAATAAATTTTAAAACAAAATTGACAGGGAATATGAATTTTTTTAGTAATGATTATGGAATTTTGGATTATATTATTGATTTTTTATTTTATTTTTAGTATTGCTTTATGTTAATTTTCAATAAGAATATTTAAAAACTTTTTTAATACAATTATGAATTAAGATTTATTAAATATTACGAAAGCATGAATAAAATTAAATAAAAAAGTAAAGCCACACAATTTTAGAGAAGACATTGAGGGCATCTATGAAGAAATTAATGATACACTTAGACTCATCAAAGCAGCATGAATTTGTCTCGTATAATCTGGTAGTCTGCTAAAGTCAAAATGTTGACCAGTTTATCTTGTTTAGTAGTCCACAATATATTTTAATTTTTTATTATTATGTAATTATGATAAACAATCTTTATTATTGAATTTAAGTAATCGTTTTCATTTGTTATTTCATCTATATTAAATACTTACAATCTACATTTTATTAGTTTTTCATATTACCTAATGATGAATAGATATTAAAAAAATTGTGTGAAAAGATGGAAAAAATTGATAATTGAATTTATTGAGGATAGCTTGGGCGGTGAGATCATGAAAGAAAGATGGAAAAAAAAAAATGTAACGTTGTTGAACGAAACTTATCTGAGCATAAAAGGTGTTATAGTTATTGAACACTGTTGTGGCCGGAGAAGTGGTCACCGGCCACGTCGCTTTCAAGTTTTAAAAGGTGTTATACTCATTTCAATTTTCTGCTACAACAACTATTCCCACTTTTTTTTAAAACATATTTCACTTTCATATAAAAAACATTCACAACATGGAGTTTTCGTATTAATAAAAATACCATTTTAAGTAGATTTCTTGAAAACCAAGAAATTACATGCAAGACATGTCAGTAAAATTCACATCAAAATAATATTTTATTTTTTTAAAAATATTCATAAAAAAACGTTTAAATTAAGTTAAAATTTATCTTAATCCGAACATGCTGAAATTTAAAAAAAACAAATTGTGTAGAAAACGAAAACTGTGTAGCGACTACTACTGCACCAAGTGGTCGCGGGTATTGAATGCAAGTCAAAGAAAGATGGTAGACTTATAAACGCATGCGCATGTATGAGGTATGATGTGATGCGACTGATGCTAAGGCTTGAACCAGAAACAAATTTTGAACATATGATCCAACAACACAATGTTTGGAGTTAGCAATGTTGGAAGAGATGGTGTTTTACGGTACTAATAACAGTCTAAGATATCTTCTCATTTAATATCGACAGCTACAAATTCTTATATTACATTAAAAAAAATTATAAATTCATTAAAAAAAATTTAAAAAAAGACTTTTTTTTGTTATTTTTTTTAAGAATTTTAATTGATAGATAATTCCTTCGTAAGTAATTATTGTCTATAAAATTATAAAATTCATAAATATGTTTTAGAAAATTTATTGTGAAAAGTCTTTTGTACAAAATATTCTGTAAAAGAATTGACCGTAATTTCCTATAAATTTTTTTTTATAACAAAATTTATAAGTATTTCCTAAAAAGAAATTTCAAAACAAAATTGACAAAAAATAAGAATTTTTTTTAGTAATTATAATTACTTTCAAGTATCATTGTTTTGATTTCAATATATATATATATATATATATATATATATATATATATGATTCAATTTAATTCTTACATATGTCTCCTTAATTCAATTTAATCTCACTTATTTGTAAAATAGATCAATATTGTCTCTCTCCAATTTAAGATTAAATTTATTATTTATATAAATGTTATACTAATATTTTTATTTATTAAAAATGACTTTTTTAACATATTATATTGTATATTATTAACCTAAGTTTTGTTAATCAGGACTTTCGTCACTAAATTTTAATATAAATATTAATACTTTTGTAAAAATATTTATACTTAATTCATTTAATCTTATAAAAAACATAAATTAAAAAAATATATTTGAATTATTTTAACATTAGAGATTACATTTGACAACAACAGAATTTAAAAAATAAAATAAAATAATGAAAAGAAATTAACAAAAATAAATATTATTAATAATTTTTTTAAAATAACCTAATTAAGACATCTTTTCCAAAAATTGTGATGCAATTAAATTTTTTTTAAAAGAAAAACTAAATTAATACATTCGTTACGGGACTACAGTAAAATGAATCAGATATTATTAAGTTTTTTTGTCACACAAGAACAAGTTTGAAAATAATCAATATTTTATGTCTGAAAATTATTTTCAAAGTAATAAGATTTCCAAAATATTTTTTCAGGTGACATGTTATTCACAAATTCACAATATTTATCCAAATAACATCTTTTATTGTTGTTCATGGTTAGATCCGTTCCAATAAACTGAATTCCAGACTTCATTTTTGACATCTTAATGAAAAAAAAAAGGTTAATGAATCCACGTGACTTACGCTTCCAATCAAATGTTTTCAAGGAGAAGATTCATCGTTGGAAGTTTGGGTTTGCTAAAGGACAAGTAACTTCTTAGAAATGGTTTTTCTTTTTCAAACTGTCAGGTTTAGATGTTTCGGTATAAGAAATAAGAAATGGACTTCCAAACAAAATTTTAGAAAAAAATAGGCCTATGTAAAAAAAATAAATAACAAGAGATAAATATTTTTTAATAAGATATTTAGTATTTGAGGACTGGTTAATAATAGTTTGAAAAGGAACAATCCTTGAAGTACTTATTTTGGTAAACTCATTTTTATTACTATAGAAGTAATAAAACTAGTAAATTAATTATTTGCATTTATGAAATTTAAATTCTTTGTTAATTCTTTTTTTTTACTAAGTCTTCAAATTATAATGATAGTCACTATTTTTTTTATGTTTAATAATATAGTACAAATCTTTTTGTTTCGGGTGTAGGGACCGAGAACCTACTAAAGAGTCTCTCCAAGCTGGCTCTACTTCCCACTGCTACGATAACTTCCAGAAAATCCACTTCTTAGCTCGATCGGCTGGGATGACGATCGTGGTACCTGTCTAAAGTACTCCGATGCTTAAGTCAGTAAAGGACCGATCGGTGTACCAATATATCTGCTGTAATAAATGCGAAATTAAGATTCTCACCAACCTACCTTTGAGCCCTATTTATAGTTTTCTGTGTGGGCCTGTGATTAGGGTTCCTTAATCACGGCCCAATGATCCCTTAATCAAGATTACTGACTCGTTTAACTTTAATTAACTCGTTTGACTGATCCTTTGACCGCGTGACCGATGGCCGCTTGACTGGGTTAATTATACTGTAACAAGTGTAACCTTCGTGTATGTCTGATCGACTGTCAGACGCATGCGAAGGACTACACAAGTCTAAAGAGATTGATCAACCGATGGTTGATTCGTTGATTGTCGCGTTATGGTTGGGTGCAACACGTACTTGTTTGATCGACCGATGTGCCATTAAGAGCCGATGGACCGATGGATATGAACATGGTTAGGTCGTGACTTATATGTTCAACCGTTTGACCGATGGTCTTATAGTTTATTCGTGATCCGTTCGACCGATGGTCCTTTAACGATGCTACGTGGCTGATCGACAAAGCCGATTCGCTGTTCGACCGTTCGACCGCTGGCCTTTCATTTATTACTTCTTCAACTTTGGCCTATCGACCGATGGGACGTACAATACACTTTTTAATATATCAATATTAATATTTTGGAAGTTCAGTAAAAAATTAATACAAAAAAAAAATCAGTGAAAAATTTGGATTCGAATTCATGTCATCTTATTGTAATTATTATTATTATTATTATTATTATTTTTATTTGAATGTCAAAATATATAATTGTTATTAATTTAAGTTTTTTAAGATTGCGTAAAATGAATCTTAACCAAAGAAACAGGAAAACAGGAAAAATACATTATTAACCTTAAAAATATTGAATTATTTATTACATAAATATATAAAAATTTGAATAAAAACTTTATGGACGAAAATGTTGCAAATAATTATTTTAATATTAATTTTAGTTAAATGTTGATTTTAATTAATGATTATTTAATGTTGATTAACCACATGACAAATTAGTACACAAAATTTAACTATTTTACTAATACATCATTTAAAATTTTAGTTTTTGGCATATCATAAATTTATTATATATAGTATATGTTTTCGTACTTTTTATTTTTATATTTCTCTTTTTACTGATTTAATAGTATGAGTTAGAAGTGACAGGAAGAAGCCATGTCATGTCATTCTACTTTGGCTTGCCTGTTTCTAATTGGTTAAAACTAAGTTACCACAGACTAAAAACATTAGAACAACTTCATAGAAAACAATTGTCAATCCACTATTTTTTTTAATTTAATTGTGTAATATATATATATATATATATATATATATATAATAATTATTATTATAAACTAATATCATGATTATTTATAAAAAAAATAATTCTTCTAATAAAAGTATTTAAATATTAAGTTAATTTTAAGTGTACAATTAAATTGATTTAAATATTCATTTTTTATAAATAAAATACATACATACAATTTATTTTTATTTATAATGCATCATAACTAATTTATTTCATATTTAAAAATTGAAAAAAAAGTAAACATATAAAACAAATTATACCATAAATATAATATGTAACAATATAAATTAATTAATAAATTTTTTATTTCAAAAAAATTAACATATAAAATATCAAAAAGTAGCGTAAAAGATAATAAATAATTTAAAATAATAATTAATCATTTCATTTTAAATATAATTAATAAGAATTATTTTAATAATTTTTATAATAATATTTAAATGGAAAAAAAATATTGTATTAGTTAAATGTTAGTTATCATTTTAAAAAAAACATATATACTAAATATAATTTAAAATTAAAATATTAATTTATATAAATATAAAATTTAATTTGATAATTTTTAAAAATTTCTTTAATAAATTTATTTTTTTAGTCTGTATATTTTTATTTTTAATTAGAAATTTTATTTCTTAGCTTTGGATTAGCAACAAAATCATTTAGTAGCAATTATAACTAATTAACTACAATATTAGTTTATCGTTAATCCTTTGCTAATTAGAGACAAATTAGTGAGCAAATTATTTTTTTCACTTATTTCTCTCGCAAATTAGCAAATTTGTTGTAATGTGTTGATGTTAGTGCTACATAACAATATCTAATATTGAATTCAGTACCTATATTTAAAATGTTGACCAAATTGGAGTCCAACCTTTTCTTTATTAAATGATCGACACTCATCGTCTTTATTGTTTTTGTACATGTTAGTTTATAGTATTTTCAAAATTTTATTACTTTTTTTATTGTTACTGTTTTATTTTTCTATTTTTTTAGTTTTTTTTGTCACATGTCAGATCCTTATAGTGCCATATGGAAGCGTAGGTGATACGTGTCACTGTCAATGTCATATGTTGGTATCCGTTTCACATAAATTGAGACTTAACTGAACAAAGAAAAAAGGTCAATTTAAATATCAGTATGAACTTTGACATCTTAAGTATATCGAACCAACAAAATTTATAATCAATTAACATCATATGAAAATTTATTAAAAAAATAAAATAAAAAATACAAATTATGAAGAGAGTCACCACCTAGGGATGTCAAAAAAATCCGTACGCGCAGGTGTCCGCAGATAAGACCTACAACAGGTAGGAAATAATATTGTAAATGGATACTCACAGGTAACAGGTACGAATATTTTTTATAATTGCATGTAACGGGATGAGTATGGTTATCATAATATTTGTACCCATGGATACTCGTACTTGTTATACTTCAATTGAAATTAAAAAAAAAAACATAATTAAAAAATTAACACATCAATTTTGAATGAATTATTTTTTATCAATTAATTTTAAAAAAGACTTTCTTTTGTAAATATTCACGGATATCCGTAATATATATAGATATTAAAAAAATATATAAATACCCGCATATATCTGTATAAATATAAATACGAGACATATATTTATCTGTCAGATAAGGTAATTATATGCACGTTAACATTCCTATGGCCACCAAACTTAAATTCATATATTTAATTAGCAAAATTAACTTAAATATTTTAGCAACGTTGTAAGGATCGACCTATTAAATGAATTTAAATGCTTAATGAGTTTGTTTTGGATCAGTTGAGAATTATCTTTTCGAAAATCTCATTTTAAGTCAATAGTCTTTTCATGAGAAAAACATTATGTAACTAATGTTTAACAAAATAGCATTACTTGTGATTTTTAGAAAGTTCAGGAATCAATTACGTAATTTTTCGAAGTCTCAGGATAAAAAATATTCGTGATAAAAGTTGAATGGGTAATACCGTTTCCAAAAATTTATGTTCGACAAAACACGAGCAAACACAGTTTTAAATTTGAACCCAAGATTTAAGCAAGAGTAAAAAAATGATTTTTTTTTTATCGAATAACAGTGTAGTTGAAAGCTACAATCCAAACATGATATGAGTTGCTCACGAATTACGATTAATAATAACAAAATTAGGTTTGAAATAAGGGGTGATTAATTATTACACTGCATGAAAGGTTTGTCGGCATGTCGATTAAGCCTGTGCAACCTAAAACTAGGTAGGAACAAAGGTGGAAACATGGAATCATTAATGTTTTGTGTGAATACAGTGAGTGACCATTAAAAAACATTTTCTGATTTATCTCTCTTTTTCAGCACTCTTTGTGAAGCTTTATCATAATTACACTTGTTCTTACACTTAATCTGGCATATACAATAAGACAGATACCAAACACTTTTAATTAAATTGGAGGGTGGGTACTAGATTAAGGATAGTGTAGGGTTAGTAGACAACAACAATAAAAGAGTTAATAAGTAATTTAAAGTAAGTTGTTGGATTAAATTGAAACAGAGGATGTCATCTTTTTGACTTTCTAGGGTTTGTATGGTTCTCAAGGAGACAACCACACCCCTTAATTTCTACCCTAATCTCACTTCAATTGCTACCAAGATATATATAATCATTTATTTTATTTTATTTTATTTTATCAGACTATTGTTTCAGTTTAAGTATCCTTTAATCTTAATCGTCGGTTTATGTATGACCACGTAATCCCTGTTTATTTGTTTTACTTTTTAGAAAATTATCATCACTACTTAATCCGAAAGCAAAGTTGATATCAAAAGCTTTAAGTGTGATTAATTCAGAAGCAGTTCAATGGCCCATTTCCAAGAGTAAAACTTGTGAAGAAATATATGCTTGGAATTTCATCCAAGAGTGCTAGTTATGATTGTAAAAAAATAAAAACAAATTAATTAGTACATACTTTCAATCATTACAAGAATCTTAAATGAGATTTGTTTTTCATAAATTTTTAAATATTTAAATTTGACTATTTTTTGGTAAGAAAAAGTTATTATCTTGAAATTATGAGTATTAATATTATAAAAACATTAAGCAAAAATCATAATATTAAATTATATAATTAAAAAATAAATAAATTAAACATATATACAAATAAAGATAAATACTTATAATTCAATTGAAGTTTATTAAACCCAATCCAATTTAGAATTGTCTTTTGATTAAGCTAAATATATTTTAGCTAAACAATCCGTCTTACATAATTTGTAACTTATGGTTAGTAATGAGTTGGTTTATATTTGGACTACATAATTTGTATTGACTTAAATTTTTAAAATCCAGCAACACCAACATACCACATGTGTTTCTTCTAAGCAATTTACTCATTTGTGTTTATTCTCCAATCCATCCAAAAATAACTTTCTGATTCGCTTCTCTTTCCTTGTTTTAGTTAAGTTCATGGTTATTTCTATCTTCGATAAACTTGTAATTACACATTACAAATTATAAACTTCTAAATATTGCTTATTTTAAGAAAGAGACTTGTAAAATTTATTATTTCTACTAATTTAATTAAATAAAAGTAAAGTTATAAAAATTCTACACTCTGATATTTTACAAAGGAAAAAGAAATTACAAAACAATTAAATTTCTTAACTGAGTTGCGAGCTAACTTGCAAACCCGTGGACGAAATGTTATGCAAAACGAGTTAAAAAAGTTAACTTACAATTTTTTATGCAGGACGGATCAACCCAACCACCTTTTACAGATCAAATGCAGAAAGAATTAAGACATGAGGAACCGACTCATATTATCTATCACTAACATTATTTTAATTTATGATGATAAATAATCATATATGTCACGAGATAAAGTGAATTACATTATCCTAATCTATGTAATAATTGCTTCACATAAAGATGACGATGGCAATTGCATTCCGAGTATGATCTCCCATATCCTGTTCCCATTTTTATTCTCTGAAAAAAAAAAGGAATATTTCAAGAAAACGACCAAAATTATAATGACCCAATAATTATGAGGAAAAAGAAAAATAAAAAAATATAGATGGATATTGAGGATGAAGTACGATCCTTATCCCAAAATATATATGCTGGTGGATTTTTGTCCCTGTCCCCATTTACACGAAGTAAAAATAAAAATCTCGACTTTCCCATTACATCTCTTAATTGTAGTGACATGGTGAACATTATTAATCTAATCAAATCATAACATCACTTAATTCTGCTATTTTTTTTGTTTTCTTTTGTTCGTGTAACAATCGGATCCAACACCTCTACCTTCTATTTTATATTCATTATCTCACTCCACAACACGTCCAAGGGAATACAAACACACTATTTCTCGGGAGTACCCAACACAAAGCAACAAACCCTAATCATATTATTATATATGGAAGCACAAATTAGTTAAGAATTTTAAAAGTTAAGGTCCCATCGTGGGGTTCTACATAACATGATTGAGATATACATCTTAACAACCGTTAAAATGACTCTCACACACTCACACTCTACAAAGGAAACATAGATGCATGTAATAGTATCATTGTACTAATGTTGAATAATGAGGATACTGTTTTTCGTGGCGATTCTGTGTTTTTTTTTTTACGTGAAGAAAAAAGCACTTTTGGGTATAAAAGGACGTTTGTGAGGGTAAATTTGGCATGACATAATTTGCCCATGCCCTGCTAAATACAAGGTTAGATGAGCTGGGAAGAAAAGGTGACAAGGAAACCATGTTTGCTTCAACAGTGTTTCTCAATTATAAAGAGAATAAAAACAATTTATGGGTCGTTTCTGACCGTTGACTAATTCCTCTTCCATGCCCCTTCATTCTTTCCATAAATAATAATCAATAATACACTTTTTACCAATCAATTCAACCCTAAAAAAATTACAAAAAGAAAAAAAAAACCTATATAATATATGAAGTAGGTATTACTGAAGCATTTCCGGGTCAAAGAGTCGTGCTATATGTTCGGTGCAAGTTTAGGTCATTTGGTTTGATATATTTTATATGATCAAACTCTGTTTAAGATTATGTCAAAATTTGACTGAGTATAGTGAACTATAATTAATCGAATATTTTGGTCATAAAACAAATCATGGTTTCTTGAAAAAAACATCAAATTTAATTTTAAACTGATTAGGACTCAGTTGGTTATGACCAAAAGAAGTCATTGTTGATGTAAGGGAATGTACCTATCGCAGTATAAATCAAATCCATTTTTATTATTATTAAAACAATGCACTTTTTTTAGTTTGTACGCAGATTACGTGATTTTACATGATTTTACAGTTATTTCTTTTTATTGTGGGAAGTAGGTTAACCAGTTTTCCACCTAAAAGGTTTATTATTTTTCATTCATTACAAGAAGTTTTTTAGATATGCTTTATGAGTGTTTAGTCCATTAGATTTGAGTAATTATTATTATTTTATTTGAAATAGTCTCAAAGTCATATATTTAATAGGACATGATATTTGTTTTGTGAGAAATAAAAAAAAAAATCTTACTATATATGAAAGGAAAAACTTTTTGATTCAATATAAATATAATGAAATATATTCCTATATCTATGAATTTGATATTGTACATCAAGATTTAAAATCCAAACTCAGGTTTACATTTCAGTTAACTGAATTTAAGTAAATAATATTTGTTAGCATGAATAAAAAAATATAAAACGGCGGGAAATACTTTAGAAAATAAATTTGCTTGGTTGGTTGAGAAAACAATGTAGTTGGTAAGATCTAATATTTGATAGTGTCAACTTTTAGATGTGATGATGATAAATACAATATATATATATATATATATATATATATATATATATATATATATATATATATATATATATATATATATATATATATATATATAAACAATAAATCTTAAAATTATTATCTTTTTAAGACAAGTATGTAAATTTAAATATAAAAGTTGAATGAGATCTAGCTCCGTATCTCTGAAAATTAAACTTATATCAAATGTATTTTTTTTTAGTATGCACCCCTTATATCTATCTGTTAGAGTAATTGAATTAAATTTATATAATTTATTTAAAAATACAAAATATACCACAAAAAAATGGTCGGTGTTTGTTGTATTAATTTTTTATCAATGGTAGCTGAGTACTCCGTCAATAGTATAATGTAATAGTAATTTGTTAAAAGTATTTTGATCTGAATAACACCGTAAACATATTTTTTAAGAGTCTATAAAAGAAACAAAGTGTACTCATCATATTTTTAGTAAAATTTATATAATATATTTAATGATAAGTAAGTGAAGAGATATAAAAAAAAGTATTTAAAATATATATTTCAAAAAATATTATATTTGTTTTTCATCATTTTCTGATGAAAAAAATAGAAATTATTGACACTTTTAAGTTCTAACTTATTTGACATTTAAATGGATAAAAGTATATAGAATATTTGATAAAATTTGTAGGGATTTTACTACAGAAAAATATGTTGTGATATCATTATATCACTTGTTATCTTGGGTAGCAAACAAAAGTAGTAGAATGTGTTAATGATGATAGGTTGACATGTTTATAATAATTGTACAATAATAACACGACACTTACTTTTGAATGAGGACATGATTTTGTTAATTCAAAAGTTTGACAAAAGCAAAAATTAACTACCCCTGAAATAATTTATTTATTACTATTGATTAGCAAAAGCAGAATTATTTACTATTGGGTCAGAGAGATACAAAAGCTTCATGAATTGTCTTTCTGTGTTTTTCTTTTTTATTTTAAAGTTTTAATTTCTCGAGTAGCACAACAGAAAGAGAGAGAAAGAAAGAGACAGAGGATGTTGCGTTGCGTTGCGAGCTCACAACACAAAGTCTGAACAGTGTTTCTCCCAATATCGTTTCTTAGGCCATAACCATCACCAAAATCGATGAATGTGTCATATTTTCCTGTTTTACCCTTTTCAACCCTCCTATTTTTTTTTTTTTTTTTTTTTTTTTTTAAAAAGGTATTTTCCGGTTTGGCCGTTACATTTTTTGCTTTCGAAAAAGTTTTAACCCCCCAACCCCCCCCCCCCCCATTTTGGC
>Ga0099822_1001629_pt1 | contig 26647 bp, 14 predicted proteins | sample CowpeawhiteBW_FD_76839 | JGI IMG/M metagenome (GOLD analysis project Ga0099822, IMG submission 76839) | Root nodule microbial communities of legume samples collected from California USA - Cow pea white BW | ecosystem: Host-associated > Plants > Roots > Nodule | place: USA: California | collected... | reverse complement strand
TTTTTTTTTTTTTTTTTATTTTTTTACAAAATTTATATATTTTAAAATTTTATTTTTAAATTTTTTTTTTAAAAATAATTTTTGAAAATTTAAAAAAATTTTTTTTTTTAATTAAAAAAAAAAAAATTTTAAATTTTTTTAAAAAAAAAAAAAAAAAAAAAAAACTCTTCCTTTATTATACCAAACTCACAATCAAATTAAAATTTAAAATTTGTTTCCTTTATTCCACCACACCTATTCTCTAACTATCCAATAATGTCAAAATTCATGCTTAAAAATTAATAAGTGTTCTTGACAAGAGTTAAACTCATAATCTCTCATTTTAGAACAAACACTCTAACCATTTGAGTTACAACACCAATTAGTCGTATGTCTATGACAACATTACTAATACACATATTGCATATTAATATGTATTTATTAAAACTAATAAGTATGCTAGGTGAGAGAAGAATACCTTGATTTAAGGTGGGATATCGTGTTTTCTTTTTGTGTAACCCTTACGATTGGAGTGGGAAGGGTTATTAGATCTAAAAAGTTGTTAATATGTGGTAGCTTAGTTGTCTAGTTAGTAGAGTTGGTTAACAAACGTCACGAGTTCAACTTTCACCTAGCATACTTTATTTTAAAAATTATTAAATACATATTAACATGTAATATGTATACTAGCAGTATTGACATATACATATGATTAACCAATATTATAGATTAAATGGTTTTAATGCTTCTTCTAAAAGGAGAGGTCTTGGATTTAAATCTTGTCATGGTCACTTATTTTTTTTAGCATTTTGGAAAGGAGTTAGAGTGATTTTGGTGGAATAAAGGAAAAAGTTTTAAATTTTTACTGGAAACATTAAAGAGTGAGTGTGATGGAATAAATGAAAAAAAGTTTAATATTTTTTTTGAAACATTTGAGAGTGGGTTTAGTAGAATAAAGAAAAAGAGTTTTATTTTTTTTGGTGGAAACATTCGAGAGTGAGTTTGGTAGATTAGAAGAAAAGGAGTTTTAGTTTTTTTAGTGGAAACATTAGAGAGTAATTATGGTGGAATAAAGAAAAAAGGGAAAAAAATACAAATTTTGGTGGGATTATGAAATTTCTTTGTGTTAGTATAAAGAGAATAAGAGAAAGAGTTTATGACGAAGAATAGTTTGGGAGATAGTGTGCAAAAACAATGGGGTGCATTTTTGTTTTGGAAACTCTTTACATGGGTAAGTGTGCTGTGTTGGTGATTATAAAATGATAAATGAATTTTAATTGGTGAATTTATTGTGGAATTATTAGATATATTTTGGTTAAAGTTTTGGTGTAAAGGGAGTTACTCTCTTCTTTGTTTTTATTCGATTTTTTTTTCTTAGAAAAAATTTGATTTTTCTTTCTTAGAAAAAAAATGATTTTTCTTCATTAACCCACTACAGAAAAGGCTTTTGACAACAATTAAAATAGTCTTTCTACTACAATTTTAGAATCGTCGTTGAAATGACCGTTGTTAAAAGTTTGATAGAAACAATTATAGTTAAAAAATTTGTCATTACATTTCCAAACCATGACAGTTTAGAAACATTGTCTTTACAAATAAAATTAAGAATAAAAAAATAAAAATTCACAAAAGACTTATAATAACGGTTAAGACAAATATACGTTGTTATAAGCCTATTAGAAATAAAAAATAAAACTAAAAGAATGGGATATGACAACAAGTATGACTTAAGTTGTCACTAAAAATTGGTATACAACATTAAAAATGATATATAATGATGATTTTGGTAAAAACAATCATTAATTATTTTTTTATTTTTAAATATAGCATTTACAATTTCTTTCTATCCTAAATCTCTTAAAAATTTTCAGAAACACATTTGGACAATTCAAAAGATAGAAATATATAAAAGTTGTAACAAATAACTAACTAATCTTCCAAACAAAGGTTATTAAAGATATATATCAAAAGTACTATAAACTAACTTTAACTTTTCAACTATTCTATATTCTTATATCTAAAAAGAAAATTTTTGCTCACACTTGTTGAACATAGGCTTAGAGTTGGGCATAGTTTATGAAACTATGTTGAACTACAAATTATCTATTAAAAAAATTAAACTCTTTTAACAAAAATTGAATTGGACCATTTTTGTAGTCCAGTTTAAAAAAAATCGAACATATATAGTTATAGTCACTTAATTCTTGAACTGTAAAATGTTGCAATCATATTCTTCATTGTAAAACTGGACCTTTTTTACTTATTTTACCTTGTCTTGGGCTTTTTAGTGTGTAAAATGCTGCAATCAATCATATTCTTCAGTGTTAGTGGTTTTTTTTTTATCCGTGTGGCAAGTGTACAAGATGATTTTTATTGTGTAAGAATTTATTTTTAATGTCCATGTTATGGATTTTACTGAACAGTGTCTTTTTATTATTTATTTTTTATGATGATTTCCTTTTTATATCACTTTGGTTTAAACTTGAATTCTCATTCTTTGTCTTAACATACCATTGTGGTTATAATTAACTGTGATTAGGTTTAATTCAAAAGTTAATATATCATAAAATTTTACTGTGATGTATTTTAGATTATTATTATACACCATTCTTTATTTTGTAATCTTTGGATGCACTAAATTTCAATTATTCCTTGAAATTGGATTATAATTACAAAAATAATTGTTAAGGTAGAACTATGTCATATATATTATAAATAAATGGCATCTTGTTTCGCAGTTAAATTTTTAAGTTATTTTAATGTAATGAGAACTTTTAAGTTTATGATATAAATAAAGATTCTCTATGATTGATAAAAAAAATCACTAACATTGAAGAATATGATTGATTGCGGCGTTTTGCACACAAAAAAAATTCAAGGTAAGGTAAAATAGGTGAAAACGATCTCGTTTTACAATAAAAATATGATTGCATCATTTTACAATTCTAAGAGTTAACTGAACTGTAACTACATAGTTTCAGTTTTTTTAACTAAACTATAAAGATGGTCCAATTCACTTTTTGTTAAAAGAGTTAAGTTTTGTTAGTATAATAACATGGATAATGTATAGTTCAGTACAGTTTGATAGACTATGCCCGGTCTTACATAGGCTAATGCTATTGAATACAATGGTTGTTTGTTAATAAAATTTTGCAAAATTAGCATATTTGAAAGTAATGAATTATTTTATATGTTTAATAATGGGCTATTATTGTATGACATAATAGTCACACTTATGGACACCAATTCTTTTATGCCACTATACCCATAGTAAAACTATTTAAATAAATGAAATGATAATAGAGAAAGTAAACGAATGAATATACTATGTCGAACAAAAGCACTAAAATAAAAACATTTAATGATAGAAAACATGACATTGTATATTCAAGGTCAATGTACCAATAGGCGCTTCTTAAAATAAACTTATGTATCTACTACACTTTTCAAATAAGCAGGAGGCTTTTTATACAAGGAGCAAAATCATGCGGCAGTACGATCTGATATTGATAAATAACAATTGTTAATACACAATGCATTCAAAATTAGTTAAAACATATTTAAAATTCCAAAACTAAGTTATTGAATAAGGATATACTTACTTATCTATATATGGAGCAAGGAAAATTTGTCTATTTCGTTACATTATGGAATTATTGATATACATTTCTGTTTCTAATTTTTTGTTACCTGGTCATGAATTGATGGTCTATAAACCCATATGCGTCATCCTTTCCCGCTTCCAAACACAAACCATGTAAATACCTAAATTTGATACATTAATAACACATGTAATAAGGTAACAAATATGATAAGTGTCAAGAATAAGTAAATTTTCCATTTTAAATTGACACTTATGATGTATCAAATGTTGTTATTTGGGTATAAAACAAACCTCCTTAGCTTAAGATATAGGATGAGGTATTTAGAATTGTAGTTTTATGAATTATAATGATTTTTTTTTTGTTTTGCAGTGAATATAAAAGAAAATATCAAGTATGCAACTAAACCACAATACTAAAGTTGAGCCATGGAAGTAGAAAAGACATGATAACATATTTTGACTTTTTAGCTGAGTACAACAAATGGAACTGAGCCTCGTGAGGAAACCCTCTTTGTAAGGAAACCTGGAGCCCAAATCCATGAGGCTAAGTAGCCAAGAAAACCCTTTCAAGATGGAAAAGTCATGTGCTAAGCACCAGGACAATGGGCTGAGCTGAGAAGGAAACTCACTTGTGAAGTAACCCCTGTGGCTGAGCATCAAAATTTGAGCTGAATACCACCCAAAAATTTCTATAAATAAAGACCTTGAGTTGCAGTGAGTGGAGGCTCCAAAATGTAGTAGTAAGATAGAATAGGGTCTATGAGGCACGAGGGAGATCTTATGTGTAGATATTGGTGGAATTACATTGTAATATTCTGAGTAGCTGAACTTCCTCATGTCCAAGTTTGATGTAATCAATTCTGATTCTGTGCACGTCTACTTCTTCGGTATTTATCTTTGCTTTCATTCAATTTTTTATGGTTTGATTTATGCTTAATGATGACTTAATTACTCATCTATTTAACTAGTTTGGATTGAGTTGGAAAATCGGTCTCAAATTGTGGTCCAATCAAATCATCATAGTCATACTGATGCTTATTTAATAGCTAGAGGGGATGTTGGAGGAGAGATTCATGCACATTAAAGCAATGATTCATTCTACCAAGAATTGAGGAATCACACTAGGTTTGAAGTTCTTAGGTTCTAGTATATCAAAGATGAACCTAGATCTATATAAAAAGAGTACTCCAGGACATTAAATGATTTGCATAGTAAGTAAACAAGATGGTAGTGGTGTAGTAGAAGAAGATGAGATGAAATCAATTCATAGCCCACACTCCACTCAATCTATCTAATAACTACTATCTAATTTTACTTGCACTCTTTATCACAAATAAAAAAAACCCAAAAATCAAACTACCAATATACTTCTTAAATCCCTATGGATATGACACTTGTTGATACTATTACGTACCAGTACACTTGCTGGTAAATTGTTGTAAGAAACAGTAATCAGAATACAAATGGTTTTAAGAGTTAACTTACATAATTCATAATTACACAATAAATATGTTTAACTCCTGATTTTCAGCTAAGACTTCCATCAAATCATATTTATATATGTATAATGGAAGCTCGCAATCTTTGTCAAAATTAATGGCATCCCAAGGAATCTTTGTTGGGTCTATCCCTATGGTTGCAACAACCTCTCTCAATGTGGCTACTAGATCCTCGAGAGACAGTATTTTACTTTTATTCGCATGCAAATTTGTTTCATATTGCTACACACAAGAAGAATATGACATTAGTTAGGATATTATATACTACAAATGTAACAATATTAGTGGAGATACAAACCTAACTGTTTGGTATCATACTCACGAGATGTTTGGGCTAGAGAATGAAGGCTTGTAATATTTGTTATACAGTACCATAACCTTTAACAAATGAGAGGAAAGAGACTGACCATGTAACATAGTCAAACTTTCAAAGCACTTTCTATGGGTTACCAATTGGGAGGGAAATACATAATCAATTGATGCCCTGTGTCCATACATAATAATTCCACTAACTTGGTTTAATTTCAGAGTTCTAGGTTTTGGCTATTTCTGATCATTTGGGTTTATCTTTGTTAAGTGGTTTGGGCATGCATTTGTCATCTGTAGTTCATTAGATCATTACTCCATATCATATAGCATTTCTTGTAGCATTTTCTTAGTAATGAGATCAGAATAGATTAGTTCATCAATTAAATTTCTCCATCATAGTTTACATATAAGAAGATGCATCTCTAATTTGTTATGTCCATAAGTTGATACCAAGTTTGACCCTATATTACATTCTTTGGGGAAATTGATTTTGTATGAACTTAATGCAACTAATTTTAGTTCATCAAATGGCGTCATTGCTGAGGACATCAAAATTTTAGATGATTTGTTTATATGTTGAATTATGTGTTCATAGCATAATCCTAGTTTCTAAATTTCAAAACAAACCTCTGGTATCATCCTATTAAATAACAACTTCACAAATACTTTATCTCACAAGCCACATGACAATTTTTCATTGAAATCAAACTTTATTCTCAAAATAAAGCACCATTAAAATCTATTAAAACTCATTCTAGCATAAGTAATTAAATAAAACTTATTACAAATCCTTATAAAAGAAAATCAACTTCAAAATCTCCAACTATTACATTGAAATTCAAAAGAATTTAAAAATTCTTTAAGTAAAACTTATAAGTCATTCCCACGACCTCCTCACAAGTATGTATCTCCACTAGCATTTGGATCAACATCTACTCTCGTATGACACAAGTCATACAATCATCGTAGGTGGAAACCACAACCACAAACATGCAAGGGCAAGTTAACCATGTAACATCACATAAGACAATATATCAACATACCACACCCCTAACATTACCACCATATAACATGAACTCATCCAACATATCAACTATCACATGTTTTCAAACCACAACATGTAATCATCAACATATTACCACCAAGTAATATCAAACAGTATGACATTGTCTCTTAATCAACCACTCTACCTTTCCTACACAACAACGCCTCTTAGAAAAGTCCAATCCCCTACATTTCATAGACTTACAAGCAACAAGTCCACCTGTTCAACAAAGCCTTCAGTAGGAGCACTCTTGCTAAGCTCATGCCAAAGACTTATGGCGGAATGAAACCCTTTTACACTGACTCGATAAAGCCCTCTAGGTAAGAGAACCATCCTAGATTTTCAATTATTAGAGAATTCATATTGTTCCATCGCATATGTACACATATACATATCACATCACATAACATAATCCACCAAACCTCAACTCATTGTGCCCAAACATCCAATACATTGCAAACAAGGTCATATCATAATTTATCACCATAAAAATATTAACACAATATAACAAAAAAAAATGATGATGCGTGACATATATCTCCAACTACAAACCTTCAAATGAAAATCACACCCTTCAAACTGAAGAACAACATGTTATTAATGTGTTGGCAAACTTTCAGCTCAATCCAACGATTAACGAACTGAATATGGCGCTCAATGCCCAACAACATGAGACTCAGAACCTGGTGATACTGAGCCAACGCCAAGCCCCCCACTTTGCGTAAAAACACGAAAAAAATAGTGTGAAGAGGAAGAATTTTGCAAATTTCACAACACCTAACTTGGTAGTACACTATGATCACTGCACTGCATAAAACCATATTTAACCATACACCAAAATTCCCATACCTACCATTCCAACATTCCATTTTTGTGTATCAAACCAACCAAACCATTTTCCAAAATTTGAACCAACCTGCATTCATCAATTCACACACTAAACATACCTTCTCTCAAAAACCCAATTCATACAACACAAATGTTCCATAAGAAACCATATATGAATTTGGCTCATCAATCTACTAGTTTATAATGAATCATACTCGTTTCTTTCAGGATGTCAAGAGCATATTTTCTTTATCCTTTGATTGAACTACTTCTATGACCAAAAAATATTTGAGATTTCCAAGATCCTTGGTCTTAAAATGATTCAACATGTGCTCTTTTAACTGAGAGATTTTGACACCATCATTTCCTCTGATAACTATATTGTCAACATACACTATTAAGTACTAACATTTTCTAAGCGATGTATGGTAGTAGAAAACAGAGTGATCTGCTTCGCTATATTTCAGACTAAAGGATTAAACAATGTTGTTGAACTTTTTGAATCAAGCACATGGAGATTACTTGAGACTGTAGAGAGAGCAATGCAACTTACAAACTAAACTAGACTCCCCTTGAGCAATAAATCCAGGAGGTTGCTCCATCTAGATTCCTCTTTAAGATCACCACGCAAAAAGGCATTTTAATGTCTAGTTGATGAAGAGACCAATGTTGAATGGCTACCATGTCAAGGAAGAGTCTAACAATAGACATTTTGGCCACTAAGGAAATAAAAACACTGTGGTCAAGCCCATAAATTTGAGTATATCCTTTAGGCCACTAATCGAGCTTTAAGACTATCAACTTCACCATTTTTCCAACATTAATGGCATACTCCCAACGAAACTTTATTGTCTTCTTTTCATAAGGAAAAGGAACGAACTCCCATGTTTTTGTTATGTTCAAGAGCCAGCATTTCAATAATCATGACTTGTCGCCATCTAGGATGATCAAGTGCTTCTATCATAGTTTTAGGAATAGTAATAGAAAAGACAAAAGAAATAAAAGAGAAATTGGAAGAAGATACTCTGTGGTAACTAAAAAAATTATAAATAGGGTGAGGATTTTAGGTAGATCAAGTACCTTTGCAAATGGCAATGGGCTAACTTAAGTCATCATGAATAAGAGACATGATATCAAGTGATGATGGAGAAGGACCTTCTAAAGAGGACTCACCTTGGGGTATTGGACTGGCCATTTGGTTCCTAGGTTGATAGGTAATAATAGGTGATGATAATGGTTCAATAGGATTGTGAAAGATATATTGGATTATAGGAGTAGAAGACTCAATTAATGGTAGGACGTAGGGAAGAAGGGAGAATGTTCAAAAAGGGAGACATTTGCAATCATTTAATACTTCTTGGTCTCAAGTGAGTAACATCGATATCCTTTTTAAAGACGGAAATAGCCTAATAAGACATATTTGATGGCTCTAGCTAAGAGTTGATATAAACCTATAGACATATCATTGGACAAAACATATACAACAAAACAACATGTGGTGTAATATGAAAAAATTGGTTCTTTTGGAAATAAAATGGAGTAAGGATCTTTATTTTCAAAAGCGGAAGAAGGCTTTCTCTTAATAAGATAACATGTGGTTAGGATAACATATCCCCAATAATGAAACGACATATTTGCACCAAACAATAAGGTAAGTAGACTAGTGCAAAATACAATTTGAGCTTAGGAGTTTAGATAATTCAAAGGAAAAATATTCTTTACCATTATCGCTTCTTAATTTTTCTATTTTTCCAAATTGATTTCTAATTTCATTAAGAAAAGACATAAAAATTTATAGAAGTTCAGAACGAACTTCCATTAAATAAACTCAGGTACATCCAAAAAAATCATTAACAAAATATCTAAAGCCAAAAGATGACACACGACTTAGTCCCAAAATGTTAAAATGGATAATAGAAAAAGCATAATCACATCTAGATTTAGAATGTTTAGGAAAATAAGACCTCACTCACATGCTTCCCTAATTGATATAATTGACATTCCAATGTTTGGAGACTATTAACTTCATGAACTATCTTCTTTACTTTTGAATAATGAAGCAACACAAGAAACAAATGGGCTAGTGCCAAAGTAGTAAAGGCCTCTACTTCATGTCCTTTGCCAATCATTTGACCTGTACCACATTCATGTATGACAAAAGAGTTTCCATCAAAGGTTTTAGAGCAATTTAATGATTTTGTTACTTGACATAAAGAAACGAGACTAAAAGGACACTCATGAATAAAAAGAAAGGATATTAAGTTTAAAGAAGGAGAAAAAGAAACTTGACCAATTCCTAGGGAAACCACTTTAGATCCATTAGCAAGGGTTATGAAATAAGATGTTTTAGGAAAGGAGAGAAAAGAGAACAAAGAGATATTACCATAAATATGATCAGTTTAACCCTCATAGATTGTGAAATGCAAGTTGTTGACAAATTGGAAGTTATAGATGATTGAGCTCAGCTGTTGGATTTCAACTAAGGATGTCAACGAGCTGGTGGGGTACAGGTAGTAACTCCCTTGTAACTTATCCACTAGATAAATATCCACTTCGTACCCATCCCCTTATCCGTGCGAGTATCTGTTATGCGGGTACCTGCATATTTTTTTAATATCCATGGGTACCCGCGGGTATTTATAAAAAAATTATTATTTTACAACATATTTTAACCATTATTTCAAATAAAATCAATACATAACATTCATAAATTTAAAACAAAGTCAAAATAACTCATTTAAATAGTGTTTTAATGACAATTTAAAAAGAAAGAGATATTGTACTTTAAAACCACTTAATAAAAAAAATAATTCATTCAAAATCAATGTGTTAATAATTTAATCATGTTTTTTTAAATTTAAATTAGAGTACAGCAGGTACGCGTACCCACAGGTACAAATACTATGATACTCGTAACCGCTACGTTAACATGCGGGTATAAAATATACTTGTACTTGTTATCCACGGATATCCATTTACAATATGCATTTCCTACCTATTGCGAATTTTATCTATGAGTAACTGCTGGTACGAATTTTTTAACAACCCTAACTTCAACCTTAAATATTCTTGATATTCTTCATTACAGAATTTTGGTCAAAACTTTCAGATTTTGAAATATTGTTTGTCTTGTCAAGAAAGCCATGTACTGAATAATAGTTCTCTTGAGTGTGGTCCATTCTTTAAAATATGTGCATTGAGGACGATCTCCACCACCATGCCTTCCTTTAGTGCCACAACCCCATTTTCCACGAGATGAAACCATGGCAGAAGATTCAACATTCTATTGAAATTTTCTATTCTTAAGAGATGGAACACGAAGGAGGTGTGTTATTAGGTTTTCCATAGAAGGAACTTCTTAACCAACTAGAATTTGATTTCTAACATGATAAAATTTTTGATTCATTGTTCAAAGAATCATAACCATGTAATGCTTATCCAATTTGCTTTTTATTTCTTCTAATGAGTCCACTTCCAAAAACATCTTTAATTCCTCAACTGCTGATTGAGCTTCAGCCATAAAATTCACCATGTCATTGCTAGATTGCTTTAAAGAAGCTAATCGATTTGTTGAATCATAGAGGCGTTGACTATCATTTGCAAATATAATTTGGGCCTTTTTCCAGAAAGAATTACATGTTTTTAAAGCTCTCAATATATTCAAAATATTGGGCTCTACCGTTTGCAAAAGTAGATCACAAAGCTGGAAATCACTTTTCTTCCATTGTTGAATTTGATCATGTGGCACTGAGTGTCTCCTTGCAAATGATCATGAAACCCTTGACATAGGAACCAAAGTTCTACAGATGCAGACCAAGAAAAGTAATTTTTTCAATTTAATTTTTCAGAAGTTATGGAAGTAGTGCGTGAAAAAGATGGTATAGTCCCCGAAGACAAGATAAGTTGACAGTAGCAAGTGGACTACTAAAAACACAACAAAGAAGATAAAAACAAAAATCACCAAGGGTTCAAGAGAGAGAAACTTAGGGTTTTAGGAGAGAACACCCTAGGAGACCCACCAAAAGACTATGAAACCAGAAACAAAGGACAAATATGGACTCACAATGCTCCGACAAGCTAGACAAAGGTAGTTTGGAGGAGATCTGACAATTGTACGACGGTGCGTGAGACTCACGTGCCTAGGGTAACAACGACGGTAAACAGCGAGTGGCAACGCGTGTGATGGAGAACTATCGTGCGACTACTGGGGTTGGATTGTGCTCCTTGAGGCGACTCAAACCTAGGTGTTGGATGTCAAAAATCGAACAGACAATGGCGGACAGCGGCGAACAACAGTTAACAGAAGAACAATGAAAATTTCTTTGAAAGAGAAAGGCACAACAAGATTGACCCGCTCTGATACCAACTAAAGATTAAAGTGAAAAAGATTTAGAGTGAAATTGAGTGAGTCTGATTAAACTATTCTCTCAAAACTTTCATATTTATAATATCTTCATATACATAAGATACAATGAACATAAGAGAATTCTAGAAGACATTTGTAGGAAGTAGGATCAACACAAAGTCCAAGGCACTTAATAATAAACCCTATTAAAGGTCATTTTTTCTAACAAGTTGTTTTAGATTTTAGTTAAAAATAGGCTAGTTGCTAGCTTGGTTTAGGTGTTTCTCTATGCTTTCAAAGAGTTAACTTGTGTAACTTGATTTAATGCAGCAAGAGAAATCTAGGACAGCTAAATGGAGTGATTTGAGGGTTAATCAAGAGCAAAGAAAAGGGTAAATAGAAGCTGCAAAACAATTCTACATCAGTTTTGGTCAAAATCTTAAAGGGTTGACTTTTTAAAATTAACTCATAGACCTAAACTTGTTGTAGGAAACCTCCTATGGCATAAAAGTACAATTCTTCAAGCATCTGATGTTACACTTTTTGAGCTCATTAGTGTAGCTAGTTTAGCCTAGTTTGGTAGTCTTCTTAGTAAACTACTACACAAATATAAAATTTTACGACTTTGGTATAGGTTTATGGATGCAATGCAGTGGCTAAATACTAATTCTAAGAAGAGAAAATGCAATGGACAACAAGTACACATCTATAAAGGAAGTCAAAGCCAAATGTTGGCTAAGAGTTGACTTTCACTTTTGGAGCCCAAACTCATGGATAGGTTGTTAGAAGCTCTAGGAGGCAAATTTTGTGACTTGTTGATGATCAAAGTAACACTTGCAGTGGCCTTAACCATTGCTAGTTGGACAAAAGTTAATTGAAGCTTGGTGAAGTGATAATTTAGCTTAGCCTTAGTTACTTTAGGGAGTTTTGAGTAATTTTTTTATATAGGAATTGAGTTAGTTAACCAAGTTGTAGTTAGAAGGTATATAGGACAAAAACTCAGTAATTATAAAAAGAATCATCCATCCACACATTCACTTTGCAAGCCATAAACAATTTTCTCATTCTCTCTCATTTACTTTCATTTTTTTCACCGTTTTTTTACATTTTTTCCTTGGAGACCAAGTTCCCTTGTAAGAGAAAAGTTCAAGGCTTCAAGAACTCTCACTACTAAAAAAACTCATATTTCCTACCAATTTTGTTTCGAAATTTTTTTTGTAGAAAATACTTATAAATTTTGTTATGAAAAATCTTTTGCAGGAAATTGCTGCCAATTTTTTTGCAAAATATTTTGTATAAAACACTTTTCGCAACAAATTTTGTAGGAAATACTTGCAAATTTTATAATTTTGTAGGAAATAGTTATCCATGAAGGAATTACCTGCCAATTAAAATTCTTAGAAAAAATAGCAGGAAAACGTTTTTTCTTGCAAATTCTTTTAACAAATTTGCAAGAAAATTCCCATGTAATATGAGAATTTGTAGTAGTGGCTGTTGTATCTTTCATATCTTGTCTTACTTTTGAATGATGATTTTCCACCATTTAATTCTTCTTCTTCTAGTCAAATTTCAATTTTGAACCAAATAACTATTTTCCACCGTTTATCATTGAAAATAAGTTACATATAATAATGTTTTTCAATTGCCAATTATAGCATTGAATAAGTTATATATTCCAAAAAAAAGTTATAAACTATAAACTATTACAAATCTTGAGTACAAAGTTAATATATTTTAAGGCCTGCTGAAATCTACAAGCTAAAACTCTAAACAAACATACATGGTAAAAAACTGAATCTCAGCTTACAATTAGTTCTACATCAATAGATAAGAAAACAACAGTAAAGCATAGGAAGCTATGGTTATAAGTCACAACGAACATAGCAGGTAGTAAGCTCATACCATGCCATAAAACAAGATCCAACAACAAAAAGAAGACTAAGAATTTCAGTTTTTTAACTAACAAGTGTTTCACTTTGTAACAAAAATAAAACCCCTACATTTTGCTTCTACCCTTGCTACTTTCTCTCTACTACAACAAGTGAACCTATCGGTTAACACATAAAGAGCATTTTCATCACCAACCAACCTTACCATCATCCATGCCCTTATCTCCTCACTTGTTGTACAATCTATTCACTTTATATTCTTTTAATATGAAGGTAAAATTTATATTAATCACTAGTTATAAGGATGATATTGACAAAAAAAATCCATTCTGAAAAGTAATATCTATATTCTTCAAAGATCAACATCTCCTATTCATTTTCTAATTTACTTTTCTCAATGACAAAGGATGAACATCACTCGAAACAAATCAATCTTCTAGAAATCAATTTATCATGTATATACAAATGGAAAAGTTATATTTTTCACATATGAGTTGATATTTGGAATTCACAAGACAATCAAATATGAAAGATATCACTCAAGTTTAAAATTGTATTTTCTCACCAAAATTCGCTCAAGTGTTTTGGCTTGTGTTTTCACTCAAAATACCCATGTAAGTAAACACTCGTGATATTTAACAAGACTTTAATATTCATAAACTTTCAGAAAACATGCATTCAAAAATCATGAGAATTTTCACAGGTTATAATGGGACCAAGGTAAAGGTAGGAAAATTTTTAGGATTTATCAGTTTTGCAATAATAATGTAGAAAGAATAATGGATTATAATTTAAAAAACAACTCTTTTTCGTTTGTTGCTCTTTTTGACAAAACAATCATTTTTCTATTTTTTTTTTCAAAACTCTTTCATCACTTTTTTCCTTTATGTGATTTTTATTCATTTGTGGGTGGGGTACTCACCCACACACTTTATTCCTCAACCAATCCTAACATAATCCACTAGCTCCTTCTTCCTAAGGTAAGGAAAAACATAGTCTTTTTCTTTACAGGATTTACAACAGGCTTAAAACAAGAAAAAGAGTTTAAAGCTCAAAGGGGCTACCAGTAGATTAATATCAAGGCGATCTTATTTGGCCAAGTAGCTAAAAACAAGAAATGCCACAGTCATATCAAATCATGCATATTCACTAAAGATGCAAAACAAAAGAATCAAGCTAAACATTTGAGCATAAACAAAACATGAGCAAGTCACTCAAGAAAAATAAGAATGACACATGGTAATCCATCCTTTACAATAAAGCTCAAAACCCACAAGTGTCATGAAGCTTTAATCAATTTATTTCTACACCTCTATGAGTTCAACTTAGTTGCAGTTGCACTAACACACCTCAAAATATCCAAAGAACATTTATGCAACTAAAATGCTATTTTTAACATCTTTTTGTATCTCATGCTCAATAAACCCAATTATAAGAAATCCTAATTAAATAAATCTCTTAAGAACAAAATTAAATTAAAAATCCAGAATTAAACATTAAATGAGGGCAAAAATACACACTCATCAATCTCCCATTCATTTTCTAATTTACTTTTCTCGATGACACTCAAACACCCACAACATATATAAATCCTACACTAGAACAATATAAACATGTTGTATAAAGCAAATTGCATGCTTATTATCACATTATTCTCAAATAGAAAATTTTAAAACTAAGATACAAAGTTATCTTTGACTTAGTCATGAGTGTGTACCCTTATCACTATATTAAGATTCTTTCATTCTTAATGCTTTAATTTTCACCATTATTATCCCCATCTCTATATTCAAAATAATTCCTCATACAAAGGAACACACACTCACAACCCTCATGTTAATCCTAAGATTAAACTATTATGCACTCTAACACAACTATAATTAAGAAGAACGCAGAACCAACATAACAGAAATACAACACCCTACTTCCTACAGTTCGCCTAAGGTTTGAACAACTCTGATACCAAAATGTAACAACCCTATTTTCTTAATCATTCTCTTAGTAATTTTTACTAATGAAATGGTAAGCCAAGAAGGAGGGTTAATTTGGCTATATAAAACTTTTCCAAAGCAAAAGACCTTTTTTCTTTGAATCAATTAGACCACAAAATTTGAATGTAAAAACTGCATGATTGTACACTTTAAACCGGTCAAAACTAAAAACAACAAGTTAATCTATTCATACAATTATGAATTGACAAATTAAAATTTCAAAACAATCGACAAAAATGCTGGGAAATTATGCATAATGTAGGTTTCACGAATTTCACACAAACAACATAATTTCTCACACAAGATGTGTTCCAAATGGTATTTCTAACAAGATTATACTATCAAATTATATAGAAACATATGCCAACACAACAAAGATAGATTTGCTTAATTTTCTTCAGATTTTAAAGTGAGCAAGATGAGGGAAAGAGAATTGGATAGTTGTTTTTATACTAGTTCACTCAATCATAAAGCTACATCCAGTTTTTCAGGACAACATGAGCCTGGTTTCTAGTATTATCAAAAGTTTTACAAACCAAAAACCAAGATTACCCTTTTGAACAATAGAAACACCAAGATTTTTTACTCACAAAAATCTCAACTACAACTTTGTAAGAAACACACTTACAAACCTGGACTCCCACCAGGAACACAACAAGAGGCACAAGAACTACAAAACCTAATGGTGGCTCTCCCTAGCCAACAAAACTCAAGTTCTCCAAGCTTCTACCAAGCCAAAATGCCTCCAAGCTCAACTAAGATTTTCAATCTAACACTCGTAGTTGCGTGATTTAGAGAGAGAGAGAGAATTTTCCTTTAATGAATGACTGTTTTTCACACTCAAAAACTCAAAAATTGTACCTCAACTCTCTCAAACATAACTTATATAGTCTGGTCTTAAGTGAAATCAATCGGTTGAATTTTTCATAAAATATGTTGATTTCACTTGACTTAAGTGAAATCAGCTGATTGAAAAACAATTCAACTAATTGAATACATTCATACCATAAACTATATACAACAAGCCTTTTAACCTATTAAAACCCATTTTAACAGATTAAAAAGAACACACTAAGACTAACAAGACATCTAACCTATGTCATATAGCCTACAAATATGGTATAACATGTAGACATCATATTTTACAATTTATTTCCAGATTTAACACTATAGAAACATGATCATTGAATGGATCTTCATCAATCATTATCAACCACATGTGATCTCATGCACTTTGCTTTATCAAATCTTTGCACGAAAGTTGCTTGTGCTAACAATAATTACAATTAAGATTATAACTTGTTCCTGCAGAGAACAAATAAGATAAGTTAGGCACAAGTGTCACCTTACCCATACAGTCCGCTATCTCCTCAGTAGGCCTCTTCCCGGTTGACATGTGTCTGTTTGGACCCGGGAAGGGTTACCTGCAGAAGGGACTCCGAAGCTTAAGTCAGTGAAGGCTCTTAGAAAGTCAAATTAGGTGATTAAGGAAGTAATGAATGCGTACCTTTAATTATTGGGGTCCACGCGTATTTATAGCTCATTAATTATGTCTGACCATTCCATGGGCTGGGCCTTGGTTTGGGCCATAGGTGGGCCTGGGTCCTAGCCTAGGCCCTTAGTCCTGATTATTGTAGGCTTACTGATTGTTAGGTGTTTTGGTTTCGTCAAGTCTTTTAGAGTGGTCGGTGTAGTCCGATTACTTTTCTAGTGGTTTATGTCGTCATTGTTTGCATGTCGTCCTAGGCTGGCTGTTCCTTTAGCGGCTACCTGAATCATTTTTCGTATAGATGTGGTGATCGTTTATTATTATTATTTGGTTGAGTAGGCTAGGTGTGGTACACCAGTCCCCCAGCCTTTGCCGATATAAGTATGTCGGTGAAGGATGATATGTGCTGATGTGCTAGCGAATCCGGCTAGGTGTGGTACACCAGTCCCTCAGCCTTTGCCGATATAAGTATGTCGGTGAAGGATGGTATGTGCTGATGTGCTAGCGAATCCGGCTAGGTGTGGTACATAACTCATTAATAACATCAATAATTATAGTTAAACAAAGTTACAATTTAGTTCTCAGTAACAATGTATGTTAAAATATGGTTAACATAACTCATAAGTACTCCAAAATAGGAACTAAAAGCTTAATACAGTATTTCAAAAGGATTACACATATCCTATAACTCATTCTTATGCTACTTATTTAGTGGACAACTCCAGCTCCATTGTTAAAGACAAAAATACACTTAGTTATTAGTTTTAATATATATATATATACTTATGTTTTATTTGTTGGGTCATCACATCTTGCGTAATTGATTTCATGAAATGTTGCTTTTCATATTTTAGTTGAATTCTAGTTCGTTGTGATTTGTAATTTCTATTGTTTGGTTATAGAAGTAATTCGTATCTTGTTTCAAACCAAATATTTGTGAACCAAAGACAGAGGTAGTTAATTCTATTAATTGTTCTTTGTTTGATTTTTGAATTCGTGCTCTAAGTTGAGTTTGTGTTCAAATTAGTTTGGTAATCATTCTTCATAATATTTCACATCATTTTGCATTGCTAATTTAATTCTAAATATCACAAAAGATAAAATTCAAATTCGGGATCATATGTGATAATTGGCATTATTATGTTTTATCTTTTCTTCTTTTATCTTTCATTTTTATTTTATTATTATCTTTTCATATATTTTAGGTTTTATTTAATAAATTTGGAAAAGATAAATATTTGGTTTATATTTTGTAAATAAGTGGAAATCTTAGATATTTAAGAAGATTATCAATAGAATCACTAGAGATTACTGAATATTAAAATAATATATCAACAAAATTAGTTATCCACTAAGTTGGTTACTTTAATTACAAATCAGAATATTTGAAGAATATATCAAAGATATGGAATCTCCTTATATTAAAAGATATATATTTAGGACATTCAATTACAAAATCAAGTACAAAGTTGTAGGCCCAGTTCAATTCGAAAAATCTATAGATAAGGGGTTTGACAGAGGTCAAGAACAACCCTTAAGGTAGAAAAGAAACCCCTTTTGGCGAAGAAAAAAACCCCTTTAGGGGAGAGAGGGAAAGAAGGTAGAGGTGCATTCTAAAGGCCAAAGGCATCCATCTTCATCATTATTCTAGGATTCAAAATGTTAAGGAGTACCTAACTCCCTTATTTATGGGGGTCGGGTGTAATGTATTCTTAACTATTTGTAAATTTCACTATTCAATATAATTCTTTTTCATCACTCTTGGGTTCTATTCTTGTTTTAACAACATGATAATTATTGATTGCATATTTGTGGGTCTCTAATTATTGGACACGATATTAGAACCTATACTAGAATAGACAACTAATTGATTATGCATCTAGACATAAAGTACATCATTGGTCCTTCATAACACAAAAATTTAGATCATTAATGCGAACTTATAATAAAAATTGCTAAGATATTAGGGTTTTTATCATTCAAGTTTAGACTTGTCGCTAAGACATTAGGGCTTGTTACATAAGTTGTGAATGCTAGAGTAGAAATTAGAAGAATATTGTTTGGTGTTTTTGCTTTGAATTGGATCATGAAATCTGATCCTAGTGAAGCCTTTATCATATATTGTTTCACACCATATGTTTGATAAAAATACAAAAAGAGAATTATTTTTGCTTTTGTGAAATTTGTTGTCTAATTAAGTTATGAATTGTAATAGTTGCCAACTGTTTCACAAGTCTCTTGGAAAATGATACTTGAACTTTTCACTTTATTACTTGTGAGATTTGGTACACATGCAAATCCTGTAACAAGTTTTTGAAACATCAATGTTCATGTAATTAAGGTTCATATTTTCAGATCTTTGTGTGTAATGTGTTAAATTAATTTGTTTCGGTTCCTATGTTTAAGTGGAGTCAAATTAAGTGGATCTACATCATTTTATCATTCATTTCATCACTCCATTGCATAATAAGACATTTCTCTGTGTCCATACATAAGCATTCCACTTATTCGCTCTAATTTCATAGTTCTTGGCTTTGGTTGTTTTAGGTCATTTGGTTTATCTTTGTCAAGCAGTTTGAAGATGCATTTGTCATTTGTAGTTCTTTAGATCATTACTCCATATCATATAGAACCATTGATAAGTATGAAAAATACTTATTATTCATGTTTGATTGGACCTTTTAATTGTATTCATTCATGTACTTTGTGGGAAATTTTAGGTTGTTTTTAGGTTTCTTTTAGGTTAGTTGTATTTTGTGTTTTATTGGAGATTATTGTATAGGAGAGTGAAGGATTGGAGAAGAAGTGAGGTTGTTCTGTCAGGACCTATTCGCCCAGCGAGCATGCTAAGTCACCCAACGAGATAGCCCGGTCGCCTAGCGAGGAAGTCATATTGCCCAACGAGAGGACGGTTTTCTAAAGTGGTTATAGTGTCAAAAATTACACGAAACTGATGTGTTGGAGTGTGGGAACGTGATAGAACTTAGGAAAAACACGAGAAACACCATTCTGGGGCAAGGAGAACTCAAATCACTTCATTCATTCCATCAAATTCATCCATCTTTTGTTATCTAGATGCCTAGGAGTGACTAAACTCGTCTTTCATTGGGGTTGGATGTAATGAACTTATACTCTCTGTAATTTTCCTATGCAATGTAATCTTTGTCTTTATTCATATGTTCTATCTCAATTATTGATGTGCATGGTGGAAATCTTTGCTATTTGGTTGTATCTAATTATTGGGAAATGAATTGGAACTTAACCTTGGATAAAAAAAAAACCATGAGATTGGGTTCTAGGAATAGACACAATCTCTAGGTCATTCTATACATCAAATCTTAATGCAAGTCATGTGTTAATATAGTTAAGGAATTAATGTTTTGGCATATTTGACTTAGAACTTGTTTATAAGGAATTAGGGGTTAGTATGCTTATGATGTGAATGTTTGAGCAAGATAGAGAGATTGTGTAGGAAATATTATGTTAGTATAGTTCATGAAATCCAACCTTGGTGAAGTCTTTCCTAAATTATTCCATAACTTTAGTGTTTAGTAATTTTGCATGATTATCTTAAATTTAACCAATCTTTAATGTTGACATCATTGCTGAAATTAGTAAATAATTACAATTAGACAAACAAACACAAATCCCTTAGGTAAACGATACTTGGACTTTCATTTTACTACTTGTAACGAGTTAGTACACTTGCCAAAGAGTTAACAATCATTAGTTGCTTACATTTCATGCATTCAATCATCGCATCATGACAAGCATTTCTTGTAGCATTTTCTTAGCAATTAGATTAGAATGCATTAATTCACCAATTAAATTTCCCCACCATAGTTCACATACAAGTACTGGAATCTCTAATTGGTCATGTCCACATATTGATACCAAGGTTGGCCTTATATTGCACTCTTAGGAGAAATTGGTTTTATATGAACTTAATGGGACTAATTTTACTTCATCAACATGTCCAATCTCCAACAAGCAATATTTCTAACAATTCAGCTTACAGTATTGTGTCTCAATACACAAGACTTAAAGGAAATCAAACTTAAAGGAACTATAGGCAAAAAAACTCAAACAAAGCTAGGAATTAAGAAAACTAGTTTAGAATGATAAGAAATGTGACCCCAAATTAAGCACCATAAAGCGCACAAATAACATGTTTAAAGCCCAAAATTTTAATCAAACATTGTTGGATTATACAACCAAGTAAAATTTTGCATCTTCTAATTTCAACAATTGCACAACTCACATTTGGCACACAACTCCATATTACACTAAAGGAATGGCAGATTGTAGGTTCCACAAAATTTTCTAGATGAAACGCTTCAAATTGAACGTGCCAATAAATAATTGGTTTGACTATTCCCACCGCACGAACCAGAAATTGGTTGTTGTCCTAGTTGTTCAATTACTCTACCAATAACTCTTTTCATCCATTAGCCAATTGAGCGGACCCACCTTTTTACATCCAATCAACGACTTAACTAAAAGATGGACCAACTTCTACAACATGCCAGTTGGTCACCCAGCTTCACGTGTTAACTTCAATTGATCCACAACGTAATGGAACAAATTCAAACTCGTTATATGTGAACTTTGGCACATCCCATTCAATGTGGTTACGTTGTAGACTGCAATTCCGAAACAAACTCAAATTGCATCAAATGCATACAATCTATTGGCTTCGTCCCATATGTTGAATCAACACTGAACTCAAACCTTATTGATTTTTGAAAATTTTTCCAATGAAACAATTGCATAAACACTTGTTATACAACCAACCTAATTCAAGTGCAACACTAAACAAGCCAAACCTCAAAACATTACTGGTACACATAAGATGAATGAATTCGAACAAAAGAGACAATTTTTAGCTAACTAAACACAACTAAGCATAAAATGACCAAATGAATGTAAGTATAAATGCCATATGCCGAATAAATAACACACTTCAACTTGTAAACATATCAACATGCCACAACCTAGGGTCTAGATACCATGCGATATGAACCAGATTTCATATTTTGATGATCAATCAAGTTTTTTGAAGGAAAACACTTTGTTTATCAGGTGAAACTTATAAGGACTTGATTCATTTGATGACTTAACAACTAAGAAAGGATTAGACTGATTAAAATGGCTAGAATCACTTAATCAGATGATTGAATCGATTAAAACACTAATTCCACCGATTAAAATAGTCAAGTACAGATGAACATAGATTAGGTATGAAGCAAGGAAACTTATGTGGTTGAAGACTATGGAAACAGATTGGAATTAATACTCACGATGGATAAAGTTCAGGAGCAAATGATGCAAATTATTGGTGAAACGTCAATTTAAGTGAGGATGGATGAATGTGATGAATGAAGCTGCAAATGATGCTTGAACGAAGGAAGTCATGCCACTTGGAAGAGGTTCTGAGATAACTAAGGAAGATTTTTCACTTCGAATTGTAAAACTCAAAGACAAGGACCAAAATTTCAAACAAATAACTTAGAGAGAACTCTCACTTGATAGAAAAATTCAAATTTTCAGTTATCCAAAATCTCCATCTAAGAGTCTATGAAAAGGATTATATACTATGGACCTTTACACTCATAAGTCCAATCACTATTATGGCTCATCTCTACAAGAGTCTACAAGAGTCTAGAAAAACCCTAATTACATCGAAATAACACAAGCCCAATAATAGCCCAAACCAAGAAAAGAAAAGAAATAAGACTACTTATGGTCTTTGTGAAGATCCTAGTCATGCTTCCATCACAACCCTACAAAGTTTAAAGGAAAAACATTTCCAATTGAAAATATGTTTAGAGGCATCACTTGCCCTGAAGATCGAAAGTTGACATTTGCATCCTTTATGCTAATTAAAAAGGTTGAGTATTGGTGGGTCAACATGCAACAACTGATTGAGGCTCGTGGAGGGGTTATTAATTGGGAGAGTTTCAAGGGGAGGTTTTTGGAGAAATACTTTCCTAATAGTGTTAAGTTCGAGCGAAACGTAGGATTTATGATGTTGTTGCAAGGGACAATGTTTGTGTAAGACTATGTGGCTAGGTTTGAGTATTAGTCAAACTCTACACTCATAATGTTACCTAAAAAGTGAAGATGCTAAAAGTTCAAAAAAGGGTTGAGGCATGAGCTCAAAAATATAATTGTGCCAATTTGAATAAAATATAAGTTAAAACAAATCAAAGACTTATAGAGATCACAATACTAATTAAGTATAAAAAAAGAGAAGTATGTCAAACTTATTCCCACCTATCAATAAGAATTTAGTCAATAATTGGGTGGAAGTAAAACCTAATGCACAATTCTAGAAACTATGTTAAACCTAATGCACAAGGTGGCAAAAATGGAGTAGACAAGGTGACATCTCTTCATTAAGGACCATATGGTACATCTCTTCAATAATTGGATGGAAGAGATGAAGAGATGTCACCTTGTCTACTCCATTTTTGCCACCTTGTGCATTAGGTTTAACATAGTTTCTAGAAGTTAGGGTTTAAAGTGAAGTGGAAAATTGTGCACACCAACTTTACACCACAAAGGCCGAGAATTGATAAACCCTTTTACAAGTCCACGAGCACGCCTTATGTTTGATGTGCACAATTTTCCACTTCACTTGGAGGTTTCGGTATCTAAATCCTATTTTCATGATGTTTGATGCCTTGTGAAGTTGAAAGCATGAAGTTTTGTGTTTGTTTTCTTGTTGGCCGAAAGTTATCTTTGTTGTTATACCTTGCTAAAACTTTTCTTCACATGTTGAAATATTTTTTGAATGTGTGTATCTTTGATTTTGAGTCTATTGTTATATGTTCAGTTGAGGTTTTCTTGTCCTTGTTATTCATAATGTTTGAATATTGCATGATTTACATGACTTCTTTTGTGTGTGTCTTGGAATTGATTTGTGGCTTAAAATCAAGGAATTAAGTGACAAAGACACCTAAAACACCTTTCCATCATCTTTGTTGAGCTAGATTTGAAAATAGAAATTCTTTAATATATATATATATATATATATATATATATATGTGTGTGTGTGTGTGTGTGTGTGTGTGAATGAATGAATAAATGTATATAAGTGTATGTGTGACTACAAATAAGTCTTCTTATCTATAAACTATATAAAATAGAAATGATAAAGGTATTATGTACTAAGAGATTAAGTAAAAAGTTTATTGAATTGATAGATTACTTAGTTATTATGGCGAAACAAACCGTAAACAAAATCAGTATATCTTATCAAAGATTGATCAATATTATTTCAGAAGTAATCTTTATTCGATTACACACTCAATTACATTTAAGTTTGTCACCAAAATACAACTTATTAATTTTTTTATACAAAAATGAAAGAATTAACAAATTGATAAAACAAGAACAAAACAAGACATAAGAAATTTTTATACCAATTCACTCACAAGAGCTACATCTAGTTTAGCCTATGCAACTTGAGTTAGATTTTCCATTATATCAAGAATTACAAAGGTTCTCTACATACAAATTCTTGAAACACGAATAATCACATACTTTTTGAAAACATTACAAGAAGCTAAACACCTAATAGGAAGACACCTCTTGCAAACCTAGAATGACACCAAATACAAAAACAACACTCAATACACAAAGATTAAAAAAAACCTAGATGATTAACTCGCTTTCCCTAGCTAATCAAGAGATCTTCTTCCAAGATCAAGATGGAGACAATCATCATTCCACAACTCCTCGAACAAGTACATATTGATTCAACACCTTTAACTTTCTCTTGAAAAGTGTTTGATATTTTGTAAACAAAAAATCTCAAAAAGACTTACTTCATAGAAGACAAAAGGCTTGAATATATATATATATATATATATATATATATCATATGTAATTGACATATTAAATCGGTTAAAAATAACGGTCAATCAATTGATTTCATTTAACTTAGTAAAATCAGTTGATTGTTAGCTATTTTAACTTAATCGATACATTAATCATATATCTATATATAGAAGACATTTAACATGCTAAACACTTTTTTATCAAATTAAAAAACTCATGGATACAAGGTAAACAAACTAAACTAAGCATAGATATGATTAAAAAATCTTTAAATTCTTCAAGCTTTAAGGATTCGTCAAATCACCGTAATCAAGTTTCTATGACAACATTTAAGACACCTCCTAAGAAGGTCTAGAAAATTAAGGAGGGGGGAAGTTGATAAAAATGTCATCATTAAAAAATTACGAGAAAAAAAATGTTAGGATACAAATGTAATGGATATAAAAGCATGGTCACAACATTATTAGAGGTTACAGAAATCATACCAAAAAGACCATATAGGTAATTAACATCTTCCTAGATATAATGATTGTGTTACTTTTACATTATTGAATGTCACTTTTCTACTGTAATTACAAGGAGAAACCAGGACACCAACAAATACCAAAAAAATGCCAATGGTTATACTTCACCTATGCTCAACAATGTTGATGAAAGAATCAGAACAATTCTAGATCTACAATTCCATTAGTAATAGAGAACCCAGGAGGGGAGGCAGAAGATCTTATATAGACATTGACACCACAATTTTAAGCTCTCAAGCAAGTTCAAACAAGTCCTTTAGCCAAAACATGCGAAAATTTACAAATATTAAAGTTTTTTACTCTCTAGTTTCTACATCTTCAAAAACATTATTTCTTTGTTTTTAAAATCAATAATTTTTCTTCACAAGCAAAGACTTTTGGTCCTAACTCTGAAGATGAAGATATATAATATTATTGTAGACTTTAATCCACAACTCCTCCGCATATATCCAAAGGCACAACACTAAAATTTCATACACAATGATATCCTTTTATCATGTCATTCCACCCAAACCAATAATAATGTCCAACCCTAAACCATATAAACCGCCAGATGATGATCAAAACATAAAAAGGAACTTACCAATATTTCTTCACAAACTTACCCACCAACAACAACAAAATCCTAATGAATCACTACTCAAACCACCAACAAAGTCCTCACTGTCACATGCTTCAATTTTTTTTTTTCACCAATATTCAAATACTCTGTCCACAAAAATGACACATAATTATCTTTTTCAAAAATACGTGTCACCTTCCTCAACCCACACTCAAACACGTATTCATTCAGTTTTAATTAATTATGCAACGTCGTTTGGCACATTACAAACAGTCTAACATTGTTGGCTGTGGAGAATGCCATTCGTTCATTCATAAAATGTGGGAATAAAATTAGTATATAATTTATGACAGGAACAAAATATAAGTTCAGTTATAAATTCGGAAAATAAAAACATATTTATTCTTTAAATAATTTTTCACTTATTTTACTCGCATTATCTTAAGCATTTTCGAGAACTTCCACTGATAAAATAAAATATTAGCACATCTTGTTGTTCTGTAGCAGACGTGGGGCCGTGGAACCTGCATCTGCAACTTCATTTATTTGTTCATCTTAAAACTCTTCTATATCATTATTCACCTATCTAATTTTTTATACTTTTATATTTTTTTTTCTTCAAAAGGAATAATCAATATCGCATTCCCTCATTGAATATATATATATATATATATATATATATATATATATATATATATATATATATATATATATATATATATATATATATATATATAT
>Ga0099822_1001628_pt1 | contig 26649 bp, 19 predicted proteins | sample CowpeawhiteBW_FD_76839 | JGI IMG/M metagenome (GOLD analysis project Ga0099822, IMG submission 76839) | Root nodule microbial communities of legume samples collected from California USA - Cow pea white BW | ecosystem: Host-associated > Plants > Roots > Nodule | place: USA: California | collected... | reverse complement strand
ATTTTTTACACTTGTAAAAAATAAAATAATTTGAATATTTAGGTGTAGTGATTTGATGTATAAATTCAAAACAATTATTTTAACATGTATATATAAGTTATAATTAAACTTAGTTACTAATTTTGTCTCAAATTGGAAAGGATGAAATTGGATCATTTTAAAAAATTTGGGTACTAAATTGAACCAAAAATTTAAATTGGGATACTAAAATGAAAACAACTATTACCACTACCACGTGTCATGATTGTAAGCTGCCACGTGACACGATGATAAACTGACACGTGACAGTTTTAAAATTTTTTAAAAAAAATTAAAAATTCCATGGCTTGACACGTGTCTTGTACGAACACAGTGTTAACCTCAACCTCAACTTAAGGGAGAGGACCAAATTGAATCTTTTTAGATAATTTGGGTACTAAATTGAACAAACCAAAAGTATGGGTACCAAATTGAACTTAGCCAAAAAGTTGGGGTACTAAATCAGTAATTATACCTAAATATTTTTTACATTAATTATAAAAGGGTTAAATATGATTTTGGTTATTTAACTTTCATTAAATTTTGGAATTAGTCAATTTCAAAACTTTGGACCAATTTAGTCCTTCATCTTTCAAAATAAGTAGATTTAGTTCTTTAAATCAACTTAATAAAAAACACTTGTGTGATCCTTTATTTGCGGGTTGGTGAGCCAACACGGCTCACCACGGGTTCAACCCGGGTGAGCTAAGTTAAAAATTAACCCGTACTGAAAATTGTAAAAATTTTCAACCTAACCCAACTCAAACCTGTGGTGAGTCGGGTTGGCTCGTGGGTTCCAACCCATTTTGACAGCTCTAGAAACATTAAATAAACCTAACCAAATTTGATTAAAATGACTAAATCCACATATTTTGAAAGATGGAGGATTAAATTAGTCCAAAATTTTGAAATAGACTAATTTCAAAATTTATTGTAAGTTAAGGGAGCGAAAACATATTTAACCCATTATAAAAAATAATATGAAAGTCCAAAAAAATTATATAAATAAATAGCATAATTATTTAATTGTGATTCTAAGTTAAGATGTGGACCTTCTAATATAAGTCAGTTTCAATTGAGTTTTGGTCGGATAACCTATACAATTATCTATTTAATATAAAATATGAAAAATCACCATCATTAATTAGTCATTACTTAGTAATTATAAAATAATAAATAATTTTCATTTTAATCATAAATACATTGTGACGTTATAAATTGTATACTAATGAACATAATATAAACTCTTATGTGAATCAAACATAGTGATGTCTAACATCAGGATCAGACATAGTAAATAATTTTCATTTTAATCCTAAAGATATTTTGATTATATAAATTTTATATCAGTATATCAGTATCTGATGTCATGTCTGATATTATGTCTAATGTCATGTTTGATGTCATGTCTGATGTTATGTCTGATGTCCAGATTAGACAAATTACATGTAAAATAACTAATTTCTTATTTGTGATATAAGTAAGAATGCGGAACTTTCAACCTGAGTCAAGTCGGGTCGAACCGAATCTTAATCGGATAACCCATAAAATTCTCTATTTATTTAATTTTTTGTCTGAGAAATTAAAAAATTGTATTCTTTCTTTCTCATGTTTCTTGGTTGAAACCCTAAGACTAAGAAAGAATACTAGAAATAAAATATGGTAGGAGAGGCTAAAAAGGGAGCAGAGACTAAAAAGGGAAAAACATTTGGCTTAGGGTGTGAGCCTGTGGTGGGATCTTTGGCTCCGGCGAAAAAGAGAGACTACAAAATCACCAATCGCCTCCAAGAGGGAAATCGCCCTATATACGCTGTCGTTTTTAACTTCCTCGACTCTCGTTACTTCAACGTTTTCGCCACTGCTAGTGGCAACCGAGTACGCCCTCTATTTTTTTCTCCGCCACCTTTTTTCTTTTCAATCCGAAAGTTTCAATTTTTAATGTTTCTTTTTTCTTCTTCTTACTCCTTAGATTACTGTTTATCAATGCCTTGAAGGAGGGGTTATTGCTGTTTTGCAGTCTTATGTGGACGAGGATGTAAGTGAACAGTGACTCTTCGGTCTCTATTTTCTCTAACTTTTGTTTTTCTGTACATGCATGTGTTCTAAAGTTTGTTTCTTGTTTGTGTTTTTATGTGGACCAGAAGGATGAGTCTTTTTACACTGTGTGTTGGGCATGCAGTGATGATGGGAGTCCATATATTGTGGCTGGCGGCAGCAAGGGGATAATCAGAGTCATTGATTCGGGCCGTGAGAGCATATACAGGGTATTTTGGTTAAAGTAGTGAACTCGTGATAATCTGCTTGAAGCTTATGAACATGTGATTATAGATCTTTTATATTTCGGTGGCTTTTGTCAGAGATTATATGGAGTTTATGTCGGTTTATTTTATATGTATGCATTCAAGGTGGTCTTTGATTAATGGTAGCTCTGTTTACTTTTTATTTTTATGGTCAAGTTAGCATTTTTCTGAATTTTGTTTTCGTAGAAAAAAAATATTGGTTTCCTTGCTGGAGTTTAGCTTGAGCTTATGAAAATGGTTAATGTCTTCATTATCTATTGTTCTTAGCTTATGTTAAGAAACTTAAGGGAAAAGTGGTTCACAATCAACTTCATGGATAACCTTTTTATCGTTGAAGCAGTGCTTATGTTCTTACTGAATCAAAGCTTAATTAAGTTATTTACTCATATGTGCCTGCCCTTAGTGTTGATTGTTAATTTAGAGTTTTGAGGGCATTACTGCAAGCTAAATGCCTATGACTGTATTTTTTGTCTCGATAATATGGAAAATCTATTGGTTGTGCTCTAATCCCTTCTGCTACATAACATGACATCTCTCTGCAGAGTTTTATTGGCCATGGGGACTCTATAAATGAAGTCAGAACTCAAACATTAAAACCATCACTTGTGATATCTGCAAGCAAAGTAATTGGCTTCTCCACATTTTAACTATTTAAAGGAATCCTTTGTTTCTCATTAATGACATTTAGTGTTGATCAGGATGAATCTCTCCGGTTGTGGAATACTCGTACTGGAATATGTATCCTGATATTTGCTGGAGCTGGAGGACATCGCAATGAAATCCTCAGTGTTGTAAGTGTACTCCTTTTGCTTGTTTACTTACCTACCTATTCGTAGCTATAATATAATATTTGGATTTTGGAGATTAGCCCAACTAATTTTATGTTTCTTACTGTAGGACTTTCATCCTTCGGATATATATCGTATTGCTAGTTGTGGCATGGATAATACTGTAAAAATATGGTCTATGAAGGGTAAGATATTTTGTTTTGTGGTAGCGATATTGATGCTACCTTTCTAAAGATGGCAGAGTGAAACATAAACTGAAGTAATGGTTGATTGATATTAGATTGGTAAGAGGGTAGAGTGAAAAAGTCATAGCTGTTTCATCAGTTATAACGAAAATGAAGAAATAAGAAAAAAAGTGATTCTTTTTCCACTAGGTGGAGTTGCCTACATGGATTGAATGTCACCATTGTGTCAATGTTTTTAGGAATGCTATTGAGGGTTCCTTGATATTCCATCTCCTCTGTTTATCTATCTATCCTATGTTACATATAATCAATTATTCTTAATGGATTTGATATACATTTTTTATTGTATCTCTGATATTTTGTTTCATAATAACATATGCTGCAAGAAACAATTATTTTGTAATTTGTAAAAAATTCTTGTGCGGAACATTATACCTGTTTCTGTTTACACATTCAGTCAATTGTAATGTACAAGCTCTATTATTATCCGTTTCATTTTAATCCATCATGTTCCTTACGTTTATGCAGAGTTCTGGAAATATGTAGAAAAATCATTCACATGGACAGATCTTCCATCAAAGTTCCCAACAAAATTTGTCCAACATCCTGTTAGTAACAATTTATTTTTGGTACATATCATTGATCTTTGTATAATTTCTAATTCTAGTGATACCTGTTTTCAGGTATACTGTGCTTCTGTTCATGTAAATTATGTTGACTGTACTAGGTGGTTGGGTGATTTTATTCTCTCAAAGGTGAGTGATTGTTCAATATCAGACTACTCTTCCTGGTGGAATTAAATGTTAGGTTTGTTGTGGAACTAGTATCAGCTTCACGTATCTTTGTAAAACAGTTGCTTTTCTAATACTATTTTATTAAAAAGGCAAATTAAATTTTGAAATTTTTTATGATAAAACTTTGGTGTAAGTTTGTATGGTATAAATTTTAATGACTTTCTTTGGTAGACAAGCTGAGGTAGCTTTACTGAATTTGATGTTTCTACACTTATCCTTGATGCTTATTTTAAATGGGAAATAATTCAGTGAAGTGTCTTTGTCTAAAAAAGTTTAATAATAATTGGGAGACGAGAAGTTATGGAGGTTTTTGAGCAAGTCCTCCATTTTGGGCACTTGACAAGGAATCATAGTATCGATTTTTCAGTTTGAGTTTTCCTCCTATTGATATAGTTAATTTGCCAATTCCTTGAGTAATAGATCATTTTATGTTTCCAGAGTGTTGATGATGAAGTTCTCTTGTGGGAACCTAAAGTGAAGGAAGAAATTACTGGAACGGTTAGTTATAATAATAATTATTATTATCTGATTTCATTTGTTTTTATAACATTTAAGTTTTAATCAGCTTCAGATTATTTTTGTGCTGTGTGTGTGGATGTTTAGGGTGCGGTTGACGTCCTTCAGAAGTACCCCGTTCCCGCATGTGATATCTGGTTCATCAAGTTTTCATGTGATTTCCATTTAAACATAGCTACAGTAGGTAAGAGTGATTGCTATTTTTTTTTTTAAATTTGTTATTTTCTCTAGTATCTACATCAGTTCCAGTCCTATAGTGATAGGAACCATGGATTATTGCACAACTTGTTGAACACATATTTCTGACAATTTGCACTAGTGCTTTTGCTTGCAAGTCTGTATTTTCAAGATTTTACTCTTTTTATGTTCATTTTTTATTTTCTGGGTCTTTCAGGTAACAGGGAAGGCAAGATTTTTGTTTGGGAATTGCAGTCATGTCCTCCTGTACTTTCTACAAAGTATGTTGTCTACCAACTGATTATTTCAAGAACAAAACTTAGAGACAGTTCTTTTGGTGGTTTATGTAGTTATCAATCAGAATTTAAGTGTGTTATCACCACAATCTGCAATATGCAAATAAATATTTACATTAAAAAGATTATACAACTTTCTGAGATGAACAACTCCAATTCTTATTGTAAAATTTCAATGGTGTTCTACTGTATGAAGTTCTTATGCTTAGTCACCTTGTTCAGGTTGTCACATCCTCAATCAAAAGCTCCGATCAGGCAGACTGCTACTTCCTTTGATGGAAGGTAATGATTTTGATATATTGATGATGATTCTCATATTTTTGATGCAATATTGTTGTAGTTTTTAACTTTAGTCTTCTGTTGTGTGTTATGTTGTAGTACTATATTGAGTTGCGCTGAGGATGGGACAATATGGCGCTGGGATGATGTTTCAAACTCTTCAACCTAAATTGTATTCATGCATGTCAAGAAATGAGGGCATTTATGGTTTATCAGGAACTTTGTTTATTGCATGTTTGTTTGTTTATTTTGGTTCGATGAGGTTCAGCTGAGAACTCAGTTAGAACTTTGAAGTTGTTCAAATAAAGAAAAGTTAAACCTTGAGCCATGTGTCACATGTTGCCGGTTTATACAATTTAGATAACTCAATTATTAGAGCATTTTCATAAATCAGTTCGAATGGTTCTTTCCCCTTTAATATATTATTTAATGCAAAATATTTTCGAAATGAATTAGGGTTTTGCGTGTGAAGTTCCTAATGATCTTCCATTATGCGAGATGATATTTTTGAAGGGGGTTTGAGTTAAATTGTTTAGTAGCGTAGATCTTAAACGTTGGTCATGTGTGGTCAATGTATTTTTCTACATTCGAAATATGCAGTGAGTAGTTGGTCAATCGTTTTCCTGCTCTTTTTTTTCAGATTAAGTTACCTTTTAGAATGGAAATCAGAGAAGTATATATTGTCATATTTGTTGCGATATTTTCCGATTTTCCATATAAGTAGTAACATTATATTGTATCATTTTTCATGTTATATTCTTTTTCCTATGGTGATAAGGTTGTATTTTCATGGGACGTGAAAAATCATATTTTGTTCTCATTTGAACTTTTTTATTTCCATTTTAAGATTTATAGTTTCAAGATGTTATATTCTTTTTCCATGTAAAAGGGTGGTAAGGTTGTATTTTCATGGGACATGAAAAATCATATTTTGATATTATTTGAACTTTTTTCATTTTAAGATTTATAGAATGTTTCTAAAATCATTTAAAGCTTACCCAATTTGTTTTATTTAAGAATGACATTTCTGATTACAGTATTTCTGATGTGCTTCAAGAAAGTGTAACACGTTCCTTAAAACAAACTCCTTCTGAACACCTGGATATGCTCTTGCACATCTTTAGAGTGTTCTATTGATTTGGTAAGAATTGAAATTTTAAAGTGTTCTATTATTTGGTAATAAAGAATTGCCATATATTTTTTACTCTGCAAGACATTTTTAATTAAAAACACTATTATCATTGATTTGATTCTTAAAATATGAGAAACACTATTATAATTACTAATTAAGAATTCAACAATTGTAATCTAATTATTTAAAGTTATATTAAATATTATTTTATTTATTACTGTTTTATCGTCTTAAGTTTATTTGAACTTTTTATAAACATTGTATAAAAAATTATCTGCTTTTTTAAAGAAGTTAAAACCTAATAGAATATATTTGATTAAGTTTAGTAAAAACACCGTTTAAGATTTTATTATGATTTTTGGTTTTGCGCAGTTAAAGTTGCTATTTTTTTTTTCTACTCTGTATGCTTTTAGTGTTTAGTATTTCTCTATGGCAGAGTTACTGTGATTTCTTTCCGAATTAATTAATCACAAAGGGGAAGATTTTTTGTTGGTAGCAAAATATTCAGAAAATCTGGATCTTCCCCTTCCACACACATTAAACTCCCAAAAAAGATATCTCAACCATTGATTACGTTGTTTGGTGAAGGGAACAAAATTTGTTACATCAATGAAGAGCCATGGCGGCTGCCTAGCTTGTACAACACTCAACAATGATTTATATCCTATATACACAATACTGTAATCTATAATGTGAATAAAAACATTTTGACTATAAAATATACAGCAAAAATGGCAGAGAGAGGAACCTTAAAGTTGGTGCCGTAATTGCATCAATAAGTCATGCATAGTCTCTATCTTTTGACCCAGTTGGAGAATGGTAAGGTGTTGAGAAGAAGAGTCTGAAGTACTAATATCACTGATTAAATCATTAAGTTTAGCCTGTGAGTCCACAAGTGCTTCCTCGAGCAAAGTTAATGTTTGTTCCGAAGTTCTGTGAGATTCCTCATTTATGAGAATTGGCAGTGGAGAAATTCCTCTACTGCCAACACTTCCGTCTCTGCTAACCTTTTCCGGAGAGAAAATCTTATCAATGCCTTCACTTCCTGCAGATGATCAAATCGTTATTAGAAAATTACCAAAGGATATAAGCTAAGGTTCTGTTTTGTCTGAGAACGAGTTCCTATGTAAAATCACATTTTCCTACTCAATTTTTGTCAAAGCAAAATGTTTTTGGACGTTGAAATTTGAACGCAAATAGGCATTAAGTGATTCAGCTTGGAAAATCCTCGAAATTAGGAACAATAGGAGTCTGCGAAAGCCATGTGATTTGCTCGAATAGTAACCACAATTAAGTCTCCAATTCATGAGAAACTCCAGACAATTACTATTACTATTACATGTATTATTTATTGTACATCTATGAATTGAAATTTGTTCAAGTCACACCATCTTTAACCTTAGACTTCTGGTATTAGCTCCCTTAAACATTGGTTTTTTGAGGGTTAACAGAGTCAGAGTCTGTATTGTATATTACTATTATATATGGTAGTCGGCTACGGTTTTCATCCATATAACTGTCCATTGGATTCGATACGCAGACACTGGGTTTAAAGAATTATCCATTTCCTATAAATTTGATGGCTTCTAGTCCTGCACATTTACTCTGTTTGATCTATATGTCATACCAGTTAGTTCAGAATATTATACCTCAAGTCTTAAATCTATCTTCCGCGCTGTATGAAAATGCAGTTTTGGGAGATAAAATCATATCACTTCCCAACTTTAGGAAAGGCTAAGGTTCCACTAATGCAGCTTATAATAATGAGATTTTGTATCTGATGAGAAAGAATTCAATGCATAATTTAATAACTTACCTAGGTGCCCAAGTTGATCAATTACTGACTGGCCAATAGAACCTTCTAACTTCAGCAACCGAATAATTCCAGCAGTTATCCGGCCAATTGAGTCAATTTCAGATTTGCACAGAAAAGTAAGGTGCTGAACCTCATCCTTGGTTACAACTGCCTCAATCTGCATAAAGAAAGCATATCAGACACAACCTTCATATAAAAAGGAGACAACGTGCCATAATATGACATTCTCATTACCGGTTGTTTGACAGAGAACTTTAGGTTTTCCACTTCCCAATTAGCCAGTTCATCATCAACATTCTCCGCACCTAAAATCAAGCGAACTTCAACACCAATTCCTCCAACTGCGTCCGTAGATTCTTTACCCCCATTTGCAATTAGCATTGATGAAGGAATGCCCTTTTGTAAATGAGGCTTCAAGATTTGCAGACCTTGAACTCCAACCTGCAAACGTCGCCTCATTATGTAAGAGGAGTGATAGGAGTAGATCACATCTTAAAGACAAGAAACAGAAATGAGAAGCTACAAAAATAAACCAACTAATAAGGATTCTGAGTTTTGGGATATTTAAGTATATAAATCAGAGAAAAACCACATTGCATGATATTTAAAAATCTACTGGTTAAGTGAATTTTAAATGTGTTCTGACCATTAAGAGCAAAGTCTTTACTCATAGATATGTTCTGTCCATTTAACCGAAGTAATGAAATAAGTTATTCTGATTTTGACAACATGGAGAAATTAAAAAAGGTATCTGGAAAAAAACAAAAAATAACATATATACAGAAATATGATTCACTTCAAGGCATGAGAAGCAACAAGTTTTTTACAGGATATTTTATTAAAACCAAGGACATAAATATGTCTTCCAACAGATGTTCCGATTTTAACCCTAATAGTAACTAGTCAACAGAAAAATGTAACTGATATAATTATCCATCTAAGCTATCCCCCACCGTCCTAATCACAAAAATAGAGTGTTTTTCAAGTTTTACAATTCCTACTGGATGTGATGTCTGACAAAATGTTGAGCTATTTTGTTTAGCAAGTGTTAATTTTGCTTTATCTCCTTTATAGAGTCAACCAAAAATATATTATTCTTGAAAGCAAAAAGCAAATCTTTGATTCTGCCGAAGGTTGGAGAAGAAATTTATAAACATACACATTACAACTTTAAAAACAGAAAGAAAAATATTTCTTTACCGTAATCAATTCTACTGGATGTTGTTTTATTCTTTGCACTTGTATTTTTCCATCTGGAACATTTGGTGGGCTACTTTTTGCATTTACTCGTAAACCATGGAAAGATGCATGCCAACTCCTCTCTTCTCTGTCTTCATCTTCATGGCTGGAGAACCACCATCTTTCAGCTGTCTCTTGTGTATCTTCAAGGGCAAATAACCAGTCTCTCAATTCTATAGTTACATCCACATCATCAGGCTTCTTCAATTGGGGAAAAGCGGCTTCTTTCCCTTCTATCATACTTCCAACTGGTGAAAAAATAGGAAGGAAAGTTATTTAAATAGAGCGAACAAACATGCCCAAGATGAATTAAGAAACAAACTTTTTATGTATTAAGCACATTAACCAACTACAGAAATTTAGACAACATAGTTTGTTTCATACCATCTTCTGAATCATCAACAATGAGGGGAGTTGCCTTAAAAAGTTTTGACAACGGTCCTTTTTGTAAGTTTTCCAATCCTTTACAAAGACCCATTCCGGGAGCTCCATCAGGCCCAAGTATTCCAAACCTATGCAGGAGGGCTTCAGCATAGTTCATTCCACCACCAAGACGAACACCAGATACAGAGGCTGAGACATTTAAACTATGAGATTCCAAGTCTTGTTCATATAATGGTATTACATGCTCCATGGTTATATCTAGAAAAGGGACTGAATGAGCGTTTCCATTCAATAGATGCTTCTCATTCTTATGCACCCAAAAAACAGTTCTTAGCTGAGGATATCCATTATCGCTCAGTGAGGGAGCATTTTCCTTAGAACACAAGAATGAGGCCTTTTCACACGGCAAGAGCCCCTCAGCATCTACACAACTTATCTCAACAGTCTCCCAACGTAGAATAGTTGAAACAATAATAGCACCTCCAAGGGTTCTATGAGTGGCACTAGTAAATAGATCATCTCCAAGAAACTGCACTAAAGGCATCCCCTCAATATTAACAGAAGATGACTCCAGAAATCGAAGTTGAAGATTTTTCACTGATAAACTGACAGCAGCATCACTAGGAACCTTGTCCATCAGCTTTCCACCAAAGGATTTGTCCCTAATGTCCTCCAATTGTTTTCTTTTTCCAGCCATTGCTATCTTTTCACTAACTCTCCCAAAATAACCATATAGATCCAGGACAAAAAACAATTGTTCAACAGAAGTGTTGGACAGATACTGTTCACAAGCAACTCCAACCCTGACAATACCTCCAGGCGGGGGAACTTGTAACAAGGGACTGCCATCAGCAGTTGCCATAGCCACTTCTATGCAAGCATCTTTCAGATCAACACATCTCCACAATCCTGCCGTCTGTCCAAGAGAATTTTGACATCCAGGTCCATCAATGCATGCTTCCAGAGACAAAGTAAGCTGGGATGCTCTAGCAGTCCATTTCTCCTGGCTAGCATCAATTGGTTGACCTTCCCAAAGACTAAAGCAAGCAGGATCCTTCTCCAGGTTCAGCATTTTCAATTTCAGTGAGGGTGAATTTACAAAGAAAAGGCTTTCAATATGAAGTTTTGCTCCAGAAAAGGAGGTCTGAACTGTATTGTCCATGTCATTTTTGGAAATATCCAATTTGGTCTCGTCAAAAGGAACTGTAATATCCAGTCCCTTGAGATTGAAAATAAAAGACTTCACCGAGAAATCGGGTAAAATATCACCAGGATTGACAACAATACCGTCAGCTAATAAAGAGGATATCCTCAGACATGATTCTTCCTGGAGATGAATCTAAAAATATGGAAAGATTATCAAATTGTATCATTGGCAAAAGTAAGTACAGAATTGATTCAATTTTTAAGTTTATAACAAGCCATTTATCGAAGGATCCTGCACATACCACAAGTGGCTGGCAGTCAATAACAGTTTCAGAAGCAAAGGATGGTGGAAGTGGAGAGGGCATGATCTTAAGAGCATGGAGGCAAATTAGAGGGGTTCCCTCATTCAATTGCCACTGCTGTTCTTGTAAAGGATATATTGGAGGGCAAAAGCTTCTGGCTGAAAAAGAAAGGAGAGAAGGGAAGTGAGCAAATAATAAATGCATAGCCTGGGTAGTTACTTCTTTTCAAGAATACGTTGATAATTAATACCAAATTCTGGCACACGGAAAGCATCTCTAGTGCCAGCTTGCATTGATGGTTGCACTAAGATACATGGAGGACTACAAAAGGTGTCCCTGCATTCCAATATGTACTGAGTACAGATTATTTCCTTAGTAACAATTAGTCCAGTCAGCACAAAAAAAAAAGTTGTTAATCAGGTCCAACCAAATTGATTAATAAGTGGGGCATATTGCTTATCATTTTCATTTTCTCATTTTCAATCACAATAACTTCTCTCAATTCAACCAAAGTATCTCATTGCCAATATATTCAGACAAGTACACTCCCACTCCCAGCTTTTAATCAAATCCTATGAGCATGAAATCATTGAAATACACACTAACACCTGCCCATACACTCAGGCAAAACTTGGTGAATTCTTTTAATAATTATTATTCAGAGAGGGCACAGAAACACAAACCTTAAAAATAAGCCACCAATTGTAATTCTTGTCAAGTTATTATCATTATCTCCTTCAGAAAGACTGGCCTGCAAGGATAGTCAGTCGACGATATAACTCTATTACAACTGAAGGTCTGATAACATTGCACAATAGTCGGTGACAAACATGGAGATATGACATTGAAGAGTGAGCCAAATATGATTATTGTAAATGGCATTCCCATGAACCAACAATCCCAAAAGGATAAGCTACTGGATGAAGACACATATATGGTTTTATATTATTTTTCTGAGACAACCATTTTGCAAGAGCTCTTTGGGGTTGAAGCATGAAAAAACTGCAGAGACTATATAGTCTAGACTTCAGTTCTTATTGCCTCAAAGTCAACAAATAGACATTTGCCTTATCCAAGCTTCAAGCCCAAAGGTTCCCGCTTAAGGAGATTTGTTGGATATAATATTAATCATGTGCCTTCACCTAATAGCTTAAGCTTTCCAAATAATTGGCTCATAAATAGCACTATAAATACTTAGTTACTAATTAAAAAAATAAAAAATAACTTATCATGCCAAAATCACATACCCTGCATATATTTTTTGTTTACAGTTTTTTTATTTCTGAATTATTCATATCAGATGTGAAAATGACATGTATACACCCACTACAGAGGGTTACCATCAACATCTTATTACTCTACGAGCATCCAAAGGACCCAAATAAACTAAACTTATATAAGGTGTCTTAAGCCCCCAAAGAGAGTCTCAAAGGAAAATATAAGTCTCTATATGACTTTATTTTTGGCTCAAGGTTTCCATTCTACCTATTAGATAAGGCCAAGGTAGCCAGCATCAGTATCGAGATTAATATGGACAAGTAGCCAAGAAAAAAAAATGTGAGAAAAAGTATAAGATGGTCTCAGAAAAAAAACATCAAAAGACATACCCGAGAAAAAAAGAGAGACTGCATCAAAAGCTCAAGCTGGAATTCTGCAAATCAATGATAATAGTTAGATCATTGTGCGAGCAATGATATATCCAAAGTTAGGATTTTAAAAATAATTCAAGAAGACAAAGATTAACATAAAAAGACTATGTGGTTAACGACAAACCAGTATCTTTAATACAAAGAAATATATGATCTACGACAATCGAGACAAGAGAACGCCCAGCTGCTTCAGTGGATCGCTGTCATGATACAGTTACATACATATTTAGAGAAATCCAAAAATGAAATATAATATTGTGCTAGACAAACTACTGAGATGTTCTCAAAGGTGGGAAAAGTTAAGACAATGTGAAAAATGCTGACCTTGGAATCAACATCACCCCTGTTTAGACAAACATAAACCCCAGTCATAAATCTGAGAAGTGCACGTAGTCCTGCTCATATTTGTACCATTCCCATGTCATATCTCGCCATTTGTATATGAATTCAATATTCAAGAAACCCAAAATGTACCCTTTTACTAACCTGGTTCGCTTAATGCAGGGCAAACAGCTTCGTTGATGTGCAATTGAACTTCAAGCCCAAGTGGGCTATTCAACTCAGTTCTCTGAATTGTGATCTGGTAATGAGAAAGTCAAGCTATATGTCATGATTCACAAAATACTGTAATAAAACAGATGATTAAAACGTGTAGGGGGAACTGCATTAATTACATATGCTTCTCCTGATATTCCTTCTATAAAACGCTCTCCTCCAAAGAATACACGCTTTGCACCATCATCATCCCTAAGGTTTGACCCCTCCTCAGAGAGGTCTAGAGTAGCTTCTGTGAACATGTCGGGATGAGGTAAAAGATCAATAGACAAAGATTGCCATTCCAGTTTCTGGGCAGAACATAAAAACGTGAGAATAGTTATACGGTAATACACATATAGGCAACACAGTACCATCAACATTGAGGATATAGCACAAAATAGTTTTTGTGAAAGAATGCTAATCTTGTAATGAAATGAAACCTATAATATAGAAGAGAGATGCGAAAGGACATAAAATCACACGATACAGATTAAATACTGATAGATTAAAACTAGTGAAGGGGAAGATATATTACTTTGAAGACATATATGTACTTCTTGTTAGTGGAGAATTCCCGCGCTTCCTTAAGATTTACAACCTGGTTGGAAAAGTTCTTCAATGAAGTGCTATATGCAAGTAGAATCAGAACGCCAGCGATTTTAAATAATTACCTGCCAGTTTTCATTTGTAGTATACAACAAAAGGTTGCGTATGGTGATAGATGCCATAGGTGGTGCCCTGCGAGTCACACACAGTTTCATTTATAAACAGTCTTTGAGACAAACACAGCAAAATCTATCACCCATCAGGTCTATGCTAAAGAATTAAGACTGCCCCTTCTGAATCACCCACTATATTCTAACGCCATTGCAAGAAACCCACTTTAGATATTGCATCAATCCCAGCTGGGAACAAGATACTAGTATCAAAACTTAGTAGGGTTGGTCTATGAAGCTCGGACACGCCTCATAAATGAGGTGTCTTGTACGACACACGTATCAGGGAAGTGTTCAATTTGAAAAGACATCTTTTTGTCTTTGACATGGCTTCAACACTATGTTAATAACCACAAATCCAAAGATTTTCTAAAAAATCCATAAACTTGTAAACTTATTACATAAGTTTCTATTATGATTATAGAAATACAAAACAAATCTTATATTATCACTACTTTTTGCTTTTTGGATATTAGATAGACAGATTAGATTCATTTTTGTGTTAACAATGTGTTTAGATTATTATATTTGACTAATCTTGTTTATAGATGATTTGGAGGATGTAAATACATAATGATCTAATATATAGATTTGTGTCCGTGTGTCCTACATTTTAGAGACTACACGTGTCGAAGTGTTCGTGTCCGTGTCAATGTCATTGCTACATAGGAGTTGGTAAAGCATAAATTATTGAATGCTAAAGAAGATATTGAATAGAGAGCAATGGTTCAGAGCACTGGCTGGTATCAAGAACTTACCATGTTGCTCCCCCTTGGCCTTGGCGACGAGAACCACCACAAGTTTCAAGCAATAGATTAACTGTTTGAATTTGTATAGTCATGCCATCTGCAATCTGACAATCGTCCCCAGTCAGTAAGAACTAGTAACAATCAAACAAGTTGCATTCATGGACAATTGATCAGCCTAGGAATTTCAAACCTAATAGAAAGGATAAAATTATTAGGCTGAACAGCATTGCAATGTTGCAATCTTTCAGCGCATCTTTGTCCTCTATTAGGCTCGATAATAGACTAAAATTAGTAATCTCTCCTTACTAAAATTATCAATAAATTATCTTTGCCTACATCTTTACTATGTTATTAAGAATTTTGCCTCACAATATAAATGTTCAAATTCAAATCCCCCAAACTTTGTTAAAACTGACTACAAAATCAACCGAAGCATGATTTGACTACGAACAACCCGTTATCAGCATGCGCATATATGAACTCATAATTAGATAAACAAAGAGCAGAAGCAAGCTCAAACCTTATCAGCGAAACCATAACCACTTCCCTTGGAAGAGGCAGCCGACAGCGTGGAACTGCAGTAATCGACAAAAGCAAAAAATGTGAAACTAACGGCAGCAAAAAGCATAAAGCATCACCAGCCTCGTTTCATTGTTTACCAGTTCGAACTAAGCGATGCATCAAAATCAGAATTCTCCTCGAGAACCAGATCGAGTCTATCAATATGCACGACGATTGGCTCCGTCTGTACATTGCTCACAGACGGAAGCTGCAAAAAAGGCCACAAACAGCAAATCACAATTCACGATCGGAAACACAGCGAAGAAGTGAAACATAATCAGTTACCGTAAGCAACTCAACTGTTATCTCTAGTTTGCCGACTTTGGCAGTGGCAACGTTGAGCGCCGGCGGCAATCCGACACTGGAATGCAAGGCGTCGCCGTCGATATCTGAGAGCGAGAATCAAATCAAAGTCGGTGAAATGAAATTGGAGTTCGAAATTTGGATTTGAATTTGGATTTGAAGGTACCTAAATTGGAGAGGTGAACGGTGCGTCCCTGCAACTTGAACTGGTCTCGGGAGAAGGATTTGAGCCAGTACTTGAGAGTGTACTCGAGAGCCCGACCCAGTATTGACTCCATTTGCTGAGAATACCCGGGTTCGGATCCTGAGGTTCGGGTCGGGCTTTGCCGTGAGTTGATGATTTAAGCCTTTTCTCTCTTCGTCTGAGGCAGCGATCTCTGGTATGGTATTATTATAGAGGAATAAAACGGAATTTAGATTGCGGCGAGGCACGTGCGGCACGTGCGAGAGAGATGGCGCTGTTTTTATGAGTCAGGAGAAGAGGACCTCGCTGTGTCTGCGGTTTGTCCATTACTGTGTGTTGGAGGAAAAAACTGTGATGCATACCATGAATTTTTTATTTTATTTTTCAAACTATTTTCAACTTTCCAGCCAAATTTTCCTGACTTATATATAGTTACAAGAGATAAGAAAAGTGAAAAAAAAAGCTAAAAAAATAGATTTAGTAAAAAATAGAGTATAAGTGATGTTTATAGAATTTTATCTATTATAAAACTTAAATGTGTAGATATATTTAACACTTAAATAACTACGATTTCATTTTATTTAGTCAAACACCTATGTGACCCATTAATCCCAGAAAGATTATAGTAGTTTTACCCCTTTCTTTAAGCACTCGATTAGAAGTTATAATTATTTGCACACTAATTGTCATACAAATTCAAGATAAGAAAAAAGTACTTTAGGAAAAAAAACTTAAGATAAAAAAAACTTTACTAAAATACTTAAAATGAATCATATGAAAATATTAAAGAAACTAAAAAAATAAATAACTAGCAAAAGTTTTTGCTTAGAGTAATTCAGGATTAATGTAATAGAATATCAATTAAGCTAAAGATTGTTGACCGAATTACACAAGAATTAAATTTTTTATCAAGAAAATTTGAGAATCTTGTGATGAAAATGAGTTAGAGACTATTTTAGTGATAGAACCCAATTAACGATTGAATCAAATAATTTTTATGTTCTTAAAAGTCAGAGAAAATTACGATTCTAATTATTATAATTAATATAAGATATATTATGTCAATAATATTATCTCAATATCTTTGATATTATGCTCGTGTATTATTTTTCATATGTGTAACCATTATTATCAATTATTACCTATATTGTTTATTGTATTCAATGATGACTTTATTATATAGATTATGATTGCATTGTATTGTGTTTATATAAACACAACATCTGCAATACAAAAGTAGTGTAATATTTCTCCTTTTATCTTTCATGGTTTCAAAGCTCTTAAGCTTGAAGGCTTTCGATCCAATCATATCTTTCACAGCCAACACAAATCATAAAAATGGCTTACCCACAATTGTTTCTGTCAGGTTGGACAGAGATAACTATCTCTTATGGAAGTCACTAGTTCTTTCATTGATAAGAAGTTGCAAACTTGATGGCTACATACTAGGAATAAAAGAATGCCCATAACTGTTTGTCACTACAAGTGACAAAACTCAAAAAATCAATCATGACTATGAAGAGTGGATTGCACAAGATCAAGCTCTCCTAGGGTGGTTAAGAAATTCAATGGTCATTGATATTGCAACACACTTGCTGCACTATGAAACCTCCAAGGAACTTTGGGATGAAGACCAAAGCCTAGCAGGTGCACACACAAAATGATAGACAATCTATCTCAAGTCAGAATTTCACAACACTCGCAAAAGAAAAATGAAGATGGATCAATATCTTCTCAAAATGAAGAACCTTGCTAATAAATAAAAGTTGGCAGAATCACCAATCTCCAACTCGGATTTGATTATTCAAGCGTTGAATGGATTGGATGTTGATTACAATCCGGTGGTGGTCAAATTATCTGATCAAATCAACCTTAGTTGGGTTGATTTATAAGCCTAACTATTGGCTTTTGAAAGCATAATAGAACAGTTGAACAATTTCAATAATCTTTCAATGAATACTTTAGCAAACTTTGCAACCAAAACTGATTTCAAAAGCAACAACCCAAGGACACAAGGTAATTGGAGGGGCTCTAACTTTAGAAGAGGTAGGGGAAGAGGTATACCTAAACCAATATGTCATGTATGTAACAAGATCGAACGCATAGCAGTGAATTGCTTTTATCATTATGATAAGTCATACACAGGTTCAAATCATAATGCTGAAAATAACAAGAGAGAAAATCACAGTGCTTTCATAACCCCCTACCACAATCAGGACTATGAATGGTACTTTGATAGTGGAGCTAACAATCATGTGACCCATTAAAATGAGAAACTTCAAGATCTCAATGAAAACAATGGTACAACTTTTTCTCTCTTAGTTGAAAATGGTGAAAGATTGAAAATATTGGCTTCGGGCACAACTAAATTGAATAACCTCAACTTGCATAATGTTCTATATGTTCCAGAAATAACAAAAAAGTTGTTGAGTGTATCTAAGCTAACTGACGACAATAATGCCCTTGTTGAATTTGATGTAAATTATTGTTATGTGAAAGACAAATTAATAAGGAAAATACTACTAAGAGGGAAACTTAGAGATGGATTATACCAACTTTCAAGTGTCAACTCTCAAGTCAATAAAGATCCATGTGTCTACAATTGGCATATAAAGCTTGGACACCCCAACAATAAAGTCTTAGAAAAGGTGCTAAAGATTTGCAATGTCAAGACATCATCACATGATCAATTTTCATTTTGTGAGGCTTGTCAATTTGGAAAACTTCACTTGTTACCATTTAAATCGTATTTCTCTCTTGCTAAGGAACCTTTAGAATTGATTCACAATGATGTATGGGGACCTGCCCCAATTTTATCTCCCTCTAATTTTAAGCATTATCTTCTTTTCATTGATGATTACAACAGATTCACTTGGATTTTTTCTTTGAAACAAAAATAAGAAACAATACATGCTTTCACTCAATTCAAAAGCCTGGTTGAAAAACAATTTAACAAGAAGATAAAAGCTCTTCATTGTGACGGTGGAGGTAAGTTTAAACGTGTCCAGAAAATAGTCATTGAATCGAAAATTCAATTTAGAATGTCTTGCCCGTATACCTCTCAGCAAAATGGTAGAGCTGAAAGGAAACATAAACATGTGACTGAACTAGGGCTCACACTTTTGGCACGGACTAAAATTCCTTTACACTACTGGTGGGAAGCTTTCTCTACCTTAGTTTATCTCATCAACAAATTGCCTTCATCAATTAAGCCAAATGAAAGTCCTTTTTCATTGTTATTTGGAAAGAAACTTGATTATGATGTTCTAAAGTCGTTTGGTTGTGCCTGCTATCCTTGCCTTAAACCATACAATCAACACAAACTTCAATTCCACACTACACAATGTGTATTCTTGGGATATAACAAATCTCACAAGGGTTATAAGTGCCTAAACTCTCATGGCAGAATTTTCATCTCAAGACATGTGGTCTTTAATGAGAATCACTTTCCTTTCCATGATGGCTTTCTTGACATAAGAAATTTATTAAAAACATTGATTGGAACAATCCATATTGTTCTTCCTTCTTATCCTGCAGGTACCACTACAAGCCACATAGTTGACTCAACTCATAGGGAGGTGAATCATCAAGAAGGTGACTTAGTTTCTAATGAAGAGCAACCAACTCTTAGTGACTTAGCTGTCAATGATGATCAATCAACGCTCAATGATATCTCTATTCATGCAGATGAGGCAACCTCACATGTAAATAACACACCAGAAGACAAACTAGAAGAAAATAACCAATAGACTCAACAAGACAACACACATTAGATGCAAACCAGAAGCAAGACAAAGGAATCTACAAGCCAAAACTTCCCTATATAGGGCTGTCATAAACAAACACAAAAGACAAGGAACCAAAAAATGTTAATGAAGCTCTATTCAATCCAAAATGGAAACCAACCATGGATGTAGAATTTAAAGCTCTAGCAGCTAATCATACTTGGACTTTGGTACCATTTCAGGGACAGAATAACATCGTAGACTCCAAGTGGGTCTTTAAAACTAAATACAAGGCAAATGACTCAATTGAACGAAGGAAGCAAGATTGGTTGTCAAAGGTTTTCAACAAACTGCGAGTCTCGACTATGATGAAACCTTCTGTCTAGTGGTCAAGTCTAGCATGGTAAGAATTGTCCTATCCATTGCAGTACATTTAAATTGGGAGGTTAGGTAATTAGACATAAATAATGCATTCTTGAATAGCAATCTCAAAGAAAATGTGTTTATGCATCAACCTGAAGGATATATAGATTCAACCAAGCCTGGCCACATATGCAAATTAAACAAGGCAATTTACAGACTAAAGCAAGCCCTAAGGGCTTGGTATGACAAGTTGAAAGACACTTTATTGAGATGGGGCTTTCAAAACACCAAGAGTGATTCGTCATTGTTTGTTCTTAGAGAAAATGATCATATCATACTCCTTTTCCTATATGTTGATGACATAATAATTACAGGGGCCAACAATAAGTCTTTAGAGACTTTCATTACTCAATTAAGCATTTTTTTCTCTCTCAAAGACCTTGGCCTTCTACACTACTTCTTGGGAATTGAAGTACACAGAGATGCCGGTGGAATTACCTTGTTAGATATTGTTTAGATATTGTTTGATATTATTAAGATATTGGTAGATATTGCTAATCACAATATCAAACAATATCTTCTATTTACTCTATTTATTTTTAGTTACTCTTTTTAATTGTACCTCTCTCTATTATAAATAGATTACCCTATGTGTGGTTTATACACAAGGGAGATTAATCTCAAACCCTATTTTCTTTATTCTCAATATACCTTAAACAAACAAAGTACATTAGAGATCTACTCAAGAAGTTTAATATGGAAAAAAATTCATCTTGCCCTATACCAATGGTAACAGGGAAACAATTCACTGCTAAAGGAGAACTTATTGTTAACCCTACACTATATAGACAAGCTATAGGTGCATTACAATATTTGACCAACACTCGACCTCACATAACATTTTCTGTCAACAAACTCAGCTAATATATGAGTTCCCCAACTATAGATCATTTGCAAGGAATAAAAAGAATATTGAGATATCTCCATGGCACAAATTCTTTTAATGTTCATATCAAACCCTCAATCGATCTTTGATATAGCTATATTCTCTTATGCAGATTGGGCCACTAGCATAGATGATAGGAAATTCATAGCAGGGAAGTGTGTTTTCCTTGGAGAGACATTGATCTCGTGTGCCTCAAGAAAATAAAAAGTGGTGTCACGGTCAAGTACTAAGTCAGAATATAGAGCTTTAGCTGACCTAGCAGCAGAAGTAACTTGGATCATATCACTTCTGGATGACCTGAAACTTCCTATGCCCAGAAAACCAGTTTTGTGGTGTGATAACTTGAGTGCTAAGACACTAGCATCCAATCTAGTGATGCATGCTCAGTCTAAACATATTGAGATAGATATTCACTACATTCGTGATCAAGTGCTTCAGAATCAAGTCACAATAACTTATGTGTCCACAACAAATCAAACTGTAGATTGTTTAACCAAACCTCTCTCACACACACAATGTTCAACATCTTGAGAGACAAACTTGGGATGATTGAGTTACCTTAGTTTGAGAGAGGGAGTTATAGAAACTTTTGATTCTAATTATTAGAATCAATACCAGAGATATTATGTTAATAATATTATCCCAATATCACTGATATTATGCTTGTGTATTATTTCTCATGTGTGCAACCATCACTATCAATTATTACCTATATAGTTTATTGTATTCAATGATGGCTTTATTATATCAATTATGATTGTACTGTATTGCGTTTATGTAAACACAACATCTGCAATACAAAAGTACTACAATATTTCTCCAGTTTATCTTTAATTAAATATTTTTGAAACTTTGAGATAATAAAATTTAGGAGTGAACTTGCTTTTATTAAGATTACATCCAATAAATCCTAAATTAGATCTCATCACTTGCGAGTTTCAGAACTCAATACATAAGAAAAAAGAAAAACCACCTAGTTTGAGTTGGTGTAAGTGGTTTATTGCATGGTTTTTGGCTTGGGTAGGTTTCCCTTTGTTGCATGCTTATGAAAAAATAAATACATGGTTTGTCATGCCCTTTGTATACTTGTACAAGCATTTGAGTATCTCTTACCAGCCATTCTGAAAATCTATTTTTTATTATTAGATCACGTCAAACCATGTAATGACCATCACCTCACAAATTTTTTTTAAGTTATGTTCAACATACCCTCTTGAACTAATTTGTTCCTTTGTAGATTCTTTCTTACAAAGTATGTGAATCTAATATTGGTCACTTGCAAGTGTCTTGGAAACACTTTTGGAAGCCATAATGTGGGATTTGTCTAAAATTACTTTCAACCTTGACAAGCCACACAATTTTCACAAAGCTTTAGCTAACAATTTGGCTTCAATCTCTAGCCTTTCAAACAATACATCATTTACAAAATAAAGGTTGGAAAGTCGAGGGCAGTCAAGGGCCAATGATGACACTTGTATACCTTTATTGCACATTGTTTCCATATATTTTATTTTTAGTTTTAAAATCATTTTGTAGTAGTAATAAACTAGACTCAATGTTCATAATTGCTTACTCTTTTAATCAAAAAATGCTCTCTAGATATTATCTTTTTCTACTTGAATATCTTATGCTATTTATTTTTAGACATCGAGGTGAATTTGTTATATTTTATTAGGGGTGGCAAAACGGGCAAGTCCGACCCGTTTGTGGCCTGTAAAAAATAGATCGGGCCGGATTAGCCCATCAAACAGAAACGGGCCAACAATCACAACCCGTCCCGTATAGGACCGGCTAACGAGCCGGGCCGGACTGGCCCATCTACTTTTTTTTTCTTTTTTTTAAGACTTTTTTAATTTGTTTTAGTTTGTTTTAAATTTTTTATTTTTAAAATTTGTTTATATTTACATATAAATTATTATTAAAGGCATATTTAATCAAATAAAATATTTTTTAAATTTTTAATTCATTAGTTAATGTTTTTAATTAGATAAATTAAAATAATTATTAAATTTACATGTTAAATTATTCAATTATAATTAATAATTGAAACTTAATTTGTAAGTATTAATGATTTAAATTACAATACTATTATATATTTACACATTAAAAAAATATAATATAAAAAATTAATCTTTTTCATTACTTTCATTTTATTTTATTTTTTTAAAATAGGCCAACGAACTGGCCCGTATTTTGACCCGTCAAGTTGACAGACGGGACGGAACGGGTCAAAACGGACTGACGGGTTAAAATCTTCAACCCAACCAGTCCCTTTTAACATGGACTGACGGACTGGTCTGTTGGGCCCAACCCATTTTGTCACCCCTATATTTTATATAAAGGTATATCCATGTTTTATTTATTTTGCTTTTGTTTAAACCTTTATTGGACTTATGAACTTAATTAGAATTCATATTTAGACTTATGCATTCAACTAATCAAATCTTGTATATATAACTTAATTGTGCTATAGTAAAATAGATTGAATTCATTTGTTTAGTTTTTCAATTTTAGAAATTGTTTTTTTTTCTTAGTTTTTGAATTGTCTTTCCATTTTCTTCTTTTTCGTGTTTTTCATTCTTCATCCATGAAAAATTAATTCTAACGTTGAATTCACAAAATCAATATTACATAATTTAAATTGAGTTTTGCATCGTTTAACACTCCACTTTTATTATTCTTCTTCCTAATTTTGAAATTACACTTTATATATTAAATTACGTGTAATCATTTAAAATAACTATAATTATAGTTTTCACCACAAATGACAAGTTGTACGTACTATAATGAAATTACCAGCAACAATTTATTAGTTTTAAGCAACCAAAAAACATATAATTAGTTGAATAAGAACTTTGTTATTAAAAACAACTTCATCAAAATTAAGGATGTTAAGGTGAATCTCGCTTATCGAGCAATCAAGAAAAAGCTGGAAAATTAAAAATAAAATTAAAAAAGTGACAGGACAAGTTGAAATTTTTGGCTCATTTTTCGGTGGTGAATCAGGTTAATCCAGTTTTTTTAGCGAGTCAAAGACAGAACGAACCAAAACAGGTCGGACTAACATGTTTTGTCACCTGTAATCAAAACTTTCAATGAAAGGTGGATAACATTTTATACAGTATGAAATTTCTTTTCTAATCAAATTATACTCAATGATGAAACTTTTCAATAATACGGAGAACCATAAGAAGATATCAAGGATAACTTCTAAAGAATGTGTCTTGAACTTTAGAAATGAAAATGAAGAGATATTGGTAACTATCAAAATTTTGAATCTACATTTTTTATAAATAATTTGAGAATTTATACAACTTACTCATAAACAATTGCGATGAAACACGGTAATGAGCAACAACATTAATACAATGCAATATTTTGAGCTTTAGACACGAGTTTGAGAGAAAATTTATGTCTTTTGGAAAACTTAAAGAATTATCTATAAATTTGATAAAAGAGATTGTGAGCTAATTAGGTTTAGGCTAAATATCTCTTTGAGTTTACATTGATATATTTAGTCAACATGCTTCTCCCGTACTTTTAGGATATCTCGAGTTATAAAGGTGCAAATGACATAAAACAAATTTTGAATGTTTAAGGAAAACATTATCCGTGAATTTTAAGAAGATATCAACAATTAATTTGGTCAATTTATAAATCAAATTATTAAATAATAAGAAGTTACTCTATCAAAAATAATTTATTAAATTTAAATAATTCAATATAAAAAGAAAATCATTTAAATAGATAACAAAAAAATAGGATCCAATCTTACAGGAAGGACACCTATGAATATGATTTATATAAACCTACAAATATTATACTACAAAATTTAGTACTTGATGGAAGCATGTTCCATCTTGCTTTGATGCAAGGATCTCTCAATCAAGCTTTGAGGTGCTAAAAGGATAAAATTTATGAAAAGCCTTTCACTTTTGGATTATTCTTGGTAAGTTCTTAAATAGTATTGGTGGGAGAAGATTCGGTTTGGTTTTTGGCTTGGTATGGCATTTTGATAAGGTTAGTTGAATGGTATATGGTTTGGTGGAAGGGTTCTTGGAAGGTTAAGATGATGGTAAGAGGGGGTGTTGAGTGCAAGGATTCAAGAAGATTAAAACTAAGAAAGGTTAGGAAGAAGGAAAACATACTAGGGTTAAGATATTACCTATGGAACAAAGAATAACTTCAAGATTGAAGCACTCAAGATTTGTCATTTAACAAAGTGTCACTAACAAAGAGATCAACCAAGAATGAAGGTTCATCACTTTAGTTTTGTAGTCAAGATAAAAGCTACAATGTTAAATTATGTCTTTGATATCCAATTTTGCTTAAATATCTCAATTAGGTTCCTCTCTTTTTATACGTCTCAAGTTGGTCTCTATTTTAAAAAATTTGATGCAACCAAGTGTTTTTCGTTAGTACTAACGTTAAAGAGATGTCACCTATCAATTTCGTGTTTGTTTATTTTTTGTTTTAAATTTTCTTTTTTAATTTTTTTAAAATGATTTGTAACGTGTCAAACTTACATCATGTCACATGTTAAGCTGACATCATGCCATATGGTAGTGACATTAGTAGTGTCACGTGTCATTGTCACGCAAGTATCATTGCTTTAGTCTCAATTTGGTCACTGTATTTTTTATTGTCTTAATTTAGTCTTTTTTTTTTTAAATTAAGCAATTTCATCCCTTTCAAAATTAAGACAAAATTGAATTTTTATATGAATATTATATAAATATTTTTATTAAATATTTTTAATAAGATTAAGTTTACTTAAATTTATATTTTACATTGAATTTTATTTAAAACTGTTTTAAAATTATATATTTTTTTGTTTTAAATTGTTATAAAATTGTTTAAAATCATTTTAAAATTTTACATTTGAATTTATATTGTTATTTTTAATTTAACTCAAAGATTTGTATAGAAATTTTTTATACACGCAGCGTGACAAATTTTTTATTTTTTAAACAATTTAAAATTAAAAATAAAGAAAAACACTAACTAAGACGTGTCACCTCTTTAACGTTGTTAGTATAATGTTAACAAAAAAGATTTGATTACATCAAATTTATCAAAATAAAAACTAAATTGAGACGCATAAAAAAAGGGATCAAATTGACATTTTCCAACAAAAGTGAAGATCAAATGCATAATTTAACCAATATAGAAAGAAGAAGATTCACAATCTTTGCAAAAAATAATTATATGATTTCATTAAATGAAAAAATTGGTTAAAATTCATATGTTTTTTCTTTAAACACATACATTTGGATGTGGTGATGCAAATTAGTAATACAAATTAGTCTATTCTGTTTTGACCCATCTTACATTTCATCCAAAAAAAGAAGTGAGTTGGTCCTTTTCGCATAAAAAATATGGACTATTTTTTGTGACTCGTCCCAAAATATATATATATATATATATATATATATATATATATATATATATATATATATATATATATATTTATATATATGTTTTTTTTAAAAAAAAAAAATATATATATATATTAGAGAGATTACTTATAAATATAATTCAAGT
>Ga0099822_1001622_pt1 | contig 26680 bp, 23 predicted proteins | sample CowpeawhiteBW_FD_76839 | JGI IMG/M metagenome (GOLD analysis project Ga0099822, IMG submission 76839) | Root nodule microbial communities of legume samples collected from California USA - Cow pea white BW | ecosystem: Host-associated > Plants > Roots > Nodule | place: USA: California | collected... | reverse complement strand
GTACGGGTATGGGTACGAGATTATACCCGTTACCCGGTGGGGATGGGGATGGGAAAAAAGTTTGATACCCGTTGGGTTTGGGTATGGGGATGAATTTTTTATGCGGGGATGGGTATGGGATAGTGAAACCCGTCCCCGCCCCGCCCCGCCCCGTTGCCATCCCTACCAAGCAGTAAATTATAACTATTTTGGTCCACGATTACAAGAAAAGAAAGCCTTAAACAACAGCAAAGACGTACGCATTTATATTGGGCTGGATCCACTAAGGGCCCAGTTTCTCCATAGAATTAAGAATTGAATTACCGAAAAACATATTGTTTATACTTCTGTGTTATTTTTGTGTACAGTACCAACATAAGCATAAAAGAGAAATTGATGGTTAAAAGTTCCCGCCAGGCATGATTTGAAACTGGGAAGCATCGTGGGATGGGAGTTCAATAAAATTGATGAGTGAAGGGATGAAGTGAAGCAAAAGTAGAAGCAGAGCAGAAACAGAACAGAAGCATGAGCACCAATTCCAAAGCAGTTAAGGGCACGGGTTTTCCTCTTCCTCGCTGCCCCTCCTCAAATTCAAATGCATCATCTTCTTCACTTGATCTCTGGTCACAAATCATCGCCGCTGAACCCCCCCAACCCCAACGAATCGACGTCGTTTACCGGAGAAGACACCCTCGCAACCCCCACAACCAAACCAACTCGTACCTCTCCCTCTTCTTCACTCCTTCAGTATGCTCTTTTTTCATTTTCATTTTAAAAATTTTTCCCCTTTTCGGTTCATTTTTTCAGAAACCCTTCCGATCCTCCCCTGCCGCGTCCTACTCGGCCGAGTTTGGATCCTAACAAGCGAGTCAGTTGGAATCGTTCGCTTTCCACCAGGTCTGTGTTCTCTTCGATTAGTTGCTCTCCAATCATCGATCGCTGTTTCGTCTGATTTTCTACTAATCGTTTTTGACAGAGGGAGGACTAGTATTGCTGTTGGTGCTTGTATGGTTTACCAGCCTCAGTTGAAGAAGGACAAAAGGAAAGGAAAGCCTGCACTTCCCAAAGTATGTCTTTGTCATCACACTATGTTACTCCGTGTCTTGTGTTCTGCACATTCGGGAAATGCAAAATTGTTGTAATGTTTAACTGTGGCAATATAAGATATCAAAATCAATAGCTGGGAGTTGGGTTTGAATTTCTATTGGGAGAGTTGTCCACGTTTAATGTAATGGAATACCTAGAACATGATTACCTTTGAAGGAGAATAATATCTGTGAGGTTTTAGGATATTTTAATTGTTTGTTTGTAATCTGTGTGTTTGGTGTGTATAGGGGAAGCTTGTGCAACCTCCGAACGTTGAGAAGGAGAAGTTATACTTTGAAGAGGTTGATGCTTTTGAGTTGTTGGAGGAAAGCCCCTCACCCAAGAAAAGCACATGGATCACTGGTGATATAACACAAGAGGGACCATTGCCAACTATATGCTCCAGATTAGAAAAATGGTTACACTCCAGAAGGTTGAACTCCTCCTACGGTCCCTCGACCACACTGTCCAAAATACTAGATGCTTCATCCACGCGTTTGGAAGGTATTCAAGATATTGATTTTAGCACTCCTGAATTGAGAATACTGGAAACAAATGAGAAAAACAGATCACTACTGCAAACCATTAAAACTGGAGATAGCATTAAAACTGGAGATAGGAAAACTTCTGTTGGAAATGACATTCATCAGCAACAAACAAATGAAAAGATGCTGTTTGCTCATAGTGGTGAAGGATGTGAAGATATTAATGCTGCCGTTACGAAACTTTCTCTGGCATCAACGTCATCTTCGATTGACAATGACCACATTAGTCCATTTTCCGCTTTATTAGCAACCTGTGGACAGTCTGCGCCTTCACTGTTACAAGATATCTTTTCTAGGTATTTGATTGTTTCTTATTTTCTTGTGACATGCTATTTTTGTTTATGTTTGATTGACAAAGGTCGGGATAAGTGTGTGCTCTTGAATTTTCAAAGCAACTTAATTTCTACTTGCATCCAAATATCAATTTGTTGTTTGTAGCGCACTGTTTCTGCTTCTCATGCCACCTACTTATTTGATTACTTTTTTGTAAAGCCTTTGTTTTTGGCTTTTGGTATTGGTATTGTTATTTTTAGCTGCGTGCCAATTTTGTCTGCACTTAGTATTGGATTGTGATGTTAAGACGTTAATCTGATGTTAACTGGTTAGCTGTTAAACCGGAAATAGATGACGTTTTTTTCTTCAAGATCACAGGGAACTTGCGTTATAAATCTGAATTTGTATATTTTCTCCTGATAGTAAATTGCTTGGGCTGGGGATGATCTAAGGTTCATGGTGCGAGGTCGAAAACTAAGGGGGCATTTATCTGCGCTTTTATTTTTATATTCTGTTTTCACTTTATAATTACAAGAATGTCTCATTGTTTTCGATTTTGTTTCCTATTTTTAAAGATTGTTTATAGGAAATAGATAAAACAAATAAGTTGTTACAGTTATTTAAGAACAATGTGATATTTTTATAACAAAAAAATGAATTAGGATTTAGGGTTTAGGAGATCAAAATGCAAGAAAATGCATTTTAATATTTTTGGGGCATATTGGCCCTCTGCATACAAACCCATGAAAGTCAAGTAAGCTTGCATCGAGTCTATACAAGACTACTTCTGTAGTTTTAATTAAACAATGCCTTTGCTATAGTACAGCCATGACCTTTTGACCAGCATTCGAAGGGGTTTTTGAATTATGGTTCAGTGTCCTCATGTCATGTTCACAGAAATGTATTTTTCTTTTTTCCAGTGTCTCAAAAACTATTGTGAAAGTTGGTGAAGGAACGTTTGGAGAAGCCTTCAAGGTTAATAACTATGTCTGTAAAATTGTTCCATTTGACGGGGACTTCAGAGTGAATGGGGAAATACAAAAGGTAACAGTCGCTTATAATTGTATGATATATATTTAGATACTATTATTTTTGTTCCAAATAGTTATTTTTCAAATGTAAGTGTAACTAAGTTTTCCCTGCTACGATCTGAATATTTGATGAACATGTTGATAATTACCTCCTTAAATTTGTTGGCTCTATGTACTACACAGAGATCTGAAGAATTACTAGAGGAGGTGCTTCTCTGCAAAACTCTCAATTTATTGAGAGGAAAAGAAGGAGCTTCTGATAATTTATGCAGCGCATTTATCGATTGCATAGAGTAAGTATATGACTCATAGTTTTAAGGTGCTGGCAAAAAACTTTTGCCCAGAGAAGAAAATCTTTATTGCCTATTCTTCCACCAGGTTTAAGGTTTTAAGTTGCGGTTGAGGTTTCTTTTCGTAAGTTGATATTGTGGGAAATTACATACATATAGTGGTGGATAGCCTAAAAGTCTTGACATGCAGCTTAAATTGTGGTTGCATAATCTTTTCAAAACCTCAGTTCTTGCAATATTTTGAGTTTACCTCAGGTTTTGTACTTCTTACCATTCTGGCATGGTAGAAAGTAGAAAGACTAATTATTAGTAGGGTCATTGCCATCAACACTAGATTGAAATGGCTCTTTTCGAATTCAAATTTGTACACATTTTGCAGCTAAGTACTAGAATCTCATCTATGTATGGCCCTATCTTCTGTGATAGATTTAGAGTATGTCAGGGACCTTATGACGAGGAACTAATTCGAGCATGGGAAGATTGGGATCTAAAGCATGGTTCAGAGAATGATCATCCAAAAGAGTTCCCAGATAAACAGGTCTCCTCTTTAACTTTATCAGTGATCATTGATGAACGTACGTGTATTTCTTATTTCTAATTTGAGTAAAATATCACAACCATACTTCCAATGATATATTACTGAGGACATAAAATGGTGATGAACTTATGAAGCGACTATCATCTTTCGTGAATCAAACCCTGCTAATTTTGTTATACACTAATAAATTTTTTTAGTAAAAGCTCATATTGGCGAGAACATACAAGTGATGAACGAAGACACATTCTTTGGTTACTACTTAATACACTATATTTACTCATCAAATGAGCAATTCATACATCCACAAAATCAATCATGGCTATTTCTCCCCAACAAGTATTAGATACTAACATATAACTACATTTAGTGTTACGTGGTGTTTGTACAAGAACATGGTGGCAAGGATCTTGAAGGTTTTGCCCTCCTGAATTTTGACGAGGCAAGGGCATTACTGGCTCAGGTATGTTATACGTGTTATGATTTTACCCTCTGCGTGCTTGAAGCTTGAGGAAGTATTAATTTTTAGGTTAATTTCTGTCATAAAATGCAGGTTACGGCTGGTCTTGCTGTGGCTGAGTCTGCGTTTGAATTTGAACACAGAGATCTTCACTGGTGGGTCATCATGCAGTGGCATAAACTATGCAGTCATAATATTTTCACGATTTCTAATTTATGAATATTCAATTGCTCAGGGGAAATATACTTGTGGGCCGAAGTGATTCTGAAGCGTTGCAGTTCACTCTCGATGGCAGGAAGATGTTAGTCAAAACGTATGGTTTAATGATATCTATTATTGACTTCACTCTATCAAGAATAAACACAGGTGAGCACTTGAATCGTTGGTTTATTATAGATATCGGGTTTTACATTTGTCATTAGTTATAATTAGATGTCTTGTTCGCACAGGTGATAGAATACTGTATTTAGATCTTTCCTCTGATCCTGACCTATTTAAAGGACCGAAAGGGGATAAACAGGTAAGGACTGCTTATTTAGAGTGGTAAGTTCTGTTTGTTCCATCTGATTAAACTAATGATTTTAATTTAAATATCATACACAGTCAGAAACATATAGGAGGATGAAGGAGGTCACTGAAGATTGGTGGGAAGGAAGGTACGATTCTCATAACTTTTTTGATCTCCTGTGACAACTCTTTTTTGAAAATAGTTCAGACATGATTAATTATTAAATGAGTGTATCTTCTAACACGGATTCAAATTTTTCCGATCGTTAGATTATGGAAAATCCAGCCTCTAGTTTTAGACACAATTCTCTCGTTTGTCCCTTTTTATTGATTTATTAAAGGCCAATTTTCACCAAACTTGGATAATGAACAATGAGAACTTGAATACTTGATTACGAGTGTCATATGGTGTTCAATATTAGTTATAGTGACGTATGTGACCAGCCGAAGGGATTCAGATCCCTTGTTCCGCCACTCCCTTGTCTCTCTATTTAAGAAGCGATACGTCAAATTCTTATAAAAATAGCAATATTTTAGGGTACTCATTTTTGGAATGTCGTGTTTTTTCCGAGAGAAACAGGAAAAAGGATAGGCAAGGTGACAGATGATTTGATTCCTTGGTCAACTAGGCCCATACTAAATCAAAGGAGAAAGGAGAGCGAGTACATACTTCCCATATAGCAATCCCTGAGGGATGAGCTAAAACTGATCTAGTGGGTCCTTGCTTACATGAAACAAGGGTCTTAAAAAGAGTGATTATGTGTAAAATATCTCTTTCTTGTACTCAGGAAAAAGTTATTCAAAATTTCAAACGCGATTCATATCCCTCTTATGTCTTTCTTTTAGCCCGTAAATCCGCTCCTTTGACATTTAGGGTATACAAAACCAATAAAAATACTTATTCTATTGAGATTGACCATGCCAATCATAGAATTTTCATTCCAATTGTTTAAAGACTACAGCTTTAGAGATATTACTTTGATAATGTACGCTTTAAACCTCAATTTTCTTCTCCTAATTTCTACCATTTGAAGTTCAAAAATTAAAGAAAAGGTTTATATGCTGTCCTTGTTTTTCTTTTTTATTGGAATGAACAAATTCTGAAACTGAAATAATTCACTCAGAACTCCCTTTAAATGATCTTGCAGTATTTATTTCAAGAATCTTCTTAATAACTTCTCCCAGTGTTGTTACTGATCTTCTTGTAGCCCGTAAATCCCCTCCCTGTGGCATTGTTCGTGCAAGGAAAATTTGATTTGATTGATTTTAAGTATGATTCCACATATCCACGCCAAATAGGATAATTTGATTTGTTGTAAGATTTGTCTGTGGGTACACACTTGACAATAGTCCTGGTATAGTGGTTCCAATATTCTGTTATTTTGTTTTCTCGACACTGAATTCTTGTTGCCTTTTCAAATTTACAGTTGTCCTAAAACAAACGTTTTATGGTTGATCTACTTGGTAGACATACTCCTCATGAAGAAATCATTTGTAAGTTTACTCTCTAGTTTTAGCAACCATGTAGCAATTTTGAATATTTATTGTATAAATGAATTCTTGTAGATTTTAAACTTTTAGTTTCGGATTCACTTTACAAATTGTGCTATGTATACTCTACTTTCATATCACTGCATTACTCGATTTCAGGATAGTTTCTGTTATAATTGTTAAGAAAGTCAATCTTTTTCTTCTCCCGATCTGAATGTGCTATTCGCACTTGGGTGTGCTACTTTGGTTACTCGGAGTTTGGCGGCACTTATTAAGTAGTCAAAAACTCTGGTCTTAAATGAATTGATCATTGTTGACTCTAAGTATAATGAACTACTATTATTGCAGGAACGTACCTCAAAGCACGAGAGAGATCTACGCTCCTTTAAGAAACGTCTTGACAAGTATGATTCGTCAAAGGAAGCAATTAGTGATCCCTTCTTCACTGATTTGTTCATTGAGTCTGACGCAATGGTTTAACAATCTATAGCTCCTTTTCCCTATCTAACATGTCATTTTGCAAAACTTTATCCACCTTTTTTGCATCATCGGAAGCAACTCACTCCATTGTTCAAAGTGATCCGTACAAGGTGAATTATGGTTTGCTAAGTTAACTGAGAATTTTCTTCTGTAAATATTTGGGAATGATACTTGTACTCTGGTATATAATTCTGAGTTAATTCACATTTTAAGTTTAATGTTTAGAATTGACAATATTTTTTGTCCCCAAAAATGTGTACAGTTTTCCCCAAGGGAGAGGATTTACCAAGCAAATGTTAGGATTACAAGATACAGACAGCAAAATTTAGACGACTGTAAACATGTCAGCAAATTTTAGGTTAATTAAGAAAAAAGAAAAAAAAATTCACAGCGTTACAAGGAATATAAATAAGTCTTCAGGTCAAATCATAACGAAAGTTAAGGACTCAATCTATCATATATATACCCAAAAAAAAAAAAGATAACATCACCATTTTTAAAGTGTGAAGGCTAAAATTAATATTGTCTAAATCATTTGGAGAATCTAAAACACATTTTTTATAGGTCCACTATGCGTAATTGCAGTTTCAATCCTAATTAGGTACGATGCATACTAATATAGCAATCCTTCAAATTAAGTTTTATGAAGCTCTCATCAAATGTTCATCTTCTTTGTTCACGCTTTTGACTCTTTAGTCATTCTGCGGTGAAGTTTTTTCTAAGGTTTTGTTGAGCAGTAAAGATTAATAACAGGGTTACTACATGCAATAAAAACATTCAATACGTTTTCGTTTAAAACTAAAGAAGTTGTTTAGGAAGATTCTGAATTACTCAAACTGTAGACGATCTTAGACTCATGAGCCTAATAAGAATTCATATGATCAGAGAACTGAAACAAACCCTTTGTGTCCAAACTCGTATAAGACATGTTCGGACTCACATCATGGTTGATATCCCGTAAAATCCGCAATTTCTGAATAGCGTACAAATTCAACAATACTTTTTGAATTGCATTAACCCCCGAATCTTTGCTCTTTGTTTCATGACTGGGGGATGGAGCTACTATCTATCAGAGTGAAAAAACAAAACCTACACCTCTGTTTATGAAACTAAATTTTTTCCCTGTTTTTTAAGGAAGACACAACAAACAACTTTATAAGCCCATAATCCTTGTAGACTGTTTGTCTTCTTGCCCCTCTTCTTCCTACTTTGTGGTTTTGAGGTTCAGAATGGAGCTTTTTGACACATTCTGTGCATCACCCCTAACACTCTTTCTAAGCTTTCGGCCAGAAACCTAGTCAGACACTTGCCTTGTTAAGTGATAGCAGGCAAAATAGATTATTCCACATGGCTTGTCCCCACTCATTTTACTTGCCAGAGATTGTATCTTAAGGCATTGCCTTTCTTAATACTCTGCCCAAACTACATACGGCTAACACACAACCAATAATCGAAGTTCAACCTTTCGGTCTTTTTTTGTTACAACTTTTTAGTCTACTCTGCCTTATTAGATTATTTTCATTTTCAACCATGGCTTTTGCTCCCAACAAAAAAATATCCATCACTTTTTTATGCCTTTATTAAGTGTGAATTTATTACTATTGGTAGTGGTTTTTGCTGAGATAGTATGGCTTGTCTTGTATAAATCTTTACCACCATCCACTCACCTTTATAGATCCTTAGTAGATACTCCAAACCAACGTCGTCACTGCACATGTTTTGATCCCCTATCACGGAGCAAATTTTCGGAAGTCGTAATATTTCTTATTTCATTTTTTCATCTTATTTTAAATAAATCAGAACCAGAAAATTATACCTTTTTATAAACTGATGTAATTAATTTTTAAAATTATACCTCTTATCTAAAATGACAGAATACTGAATAACCTTTTTAAAATAAGATAATTTATTTATTAATATTTGGCTTAATATTAAAGAGTAGAATATCAGCTACTTTATTCAACAACTACCGCTATGAACTTGCGCCAATCATCAACCACTAATTCATGACCCTCTCAACAATCCAGCGGCTCACCGTCGTTATTCACACATTAAATAAATAAAATAAAATTTTCTTAACTTTAAGCTAGGTGATGCCTGTGCATGACATAGAAACAGAACACGTGTCTCATTCCAAGTATTTGTGCCAGCATTTTTCACTTTACGTCGATCTAATAAACATCATTAATCATTAATTATATACAAACAACATTTACCTTATTTTATAAGTAATTAAAAATAGATGAAAGATTTTTCTACATTTATTAATATTTAACTAACCATTTCATCAGATTATTAAAAATATGTAATAAGAATATAAAAATATTATCAATAAGCGATTAACAATATCCAAGGATAATTAATATTGCTCTATAAATTTAAAATCGTGCTTAATTTGGTGGAATACTAATTATTTTAATTTACAACAACTCACACGATATCCAATCAAACAAAATACTTTCCTTGACTTTTAACTATCACCGAAACAAAAATAGAGACTATATTTAAAGAATTATCAGATTTTGAAGTAGACACTGTATAGAAGATTCTGATGCAAAATGCTCGATATTTATAAATCTTCATCAATAGAGTAGAGACAGTTTATAAACATAAAAAATCCATCGATTCTAACATAATAATCTATAAAAACATTTAATTTTGTTAAATTAAAAAGAGCGTGTGGTTGCACTGTGAGAAGATCCAGAAGTGGAAGAAGCTGTTGCTGATATTGCTTGCACACAGAAAAGGCTTTGGCAAAGAAAAAGAAGCAGCAACTTATGAAAAAGCATGTTTCTGGTCAGACCCAAACACTTCCCAACCCATCCTTAGTGACAAAGTAACATATTTTCATTATTTTTCTAAATCATTATTAGAACTTGGTCGTTTTCTTTTGTTCCAACTTTTCCCCAACCTTTTTGGTTTGGTTTTTGTATCTTCAACACCTTTCCCGGTCTCATCTCTGGTTCTTTCCCATGTCTTTTTGTTTTTAAAAGCAATCACTCCTTCCAATATTCCAACACACGCTCATTCTACATTGCTTCACCACTCTCTCTTTCACCATGGCCAAGGAATCCTCTCTATGCCTCTTCTTCCTCTCTTTTCTCATTCTCCTTTCTTCCGGTGAGTAACCCTTCTGTTCTTCTTCTCAATAGATAACACTTTCTTTGCTCTTTGTTTCCGAATCTGAATCACTAACTGGGCTCCATCATTTCTCCTTTGCAGGGACTGCATCTTCACCCTCTCTTGGTACCTCATTCCTCCCCGAAAGCAAGATCTTCAAATCTGAGATTCGGTTTTCTGTTACTAAAATGATTGCTGCGTTGTATGCAGAAGTACAGAATACCAAAGGTTTAGGTTTTGTACTGGAAGATCTCAAAAGAGAAGAGGGAGAAGGGATAATCCCTTTGATCCTAAGAGAAAAGCCAAGCAAAGTCCACATCAGAAGAATTCTTCAAGTCACAAACAACTCACCTACCACAGTTTCCCCCACAAATCCAACCCCACCTGCACCAGTAATCTCACCTCCAGATACACCAACCATCATCACAGTTCCTTCCACCAATCCTGTGACAGTTTCCCCCACTAATCCAGGGGCAACACCTGTGACAGTTCCTTCTACCACACCAGCTACTCCCTCAGCACCCACAAACCCAGCCAATCCAGGGGCTCAATCAGTCACCAACCCTGCGACCTCATATCCACCACCATCAGGAAATGGTCCTGTCACAAATGCCCTTCCTCCTCCTCCAAACACAAACGCTCAAGCCACGCCTGGGGGGCAGAGTTGGTGTGTGGCAAAGACTGGAGTTTCAGAAGCTACTCTTCAATCAGCATTGGACTATGCTTGTGGAATGCAAAGTGTAGATTGTTCTCAGATACAGCAAGGTGGGAGTTGTTACAATCCAAATTCATTGCAAAACCATGCTTCTTTTGCCTTCAACAGCTACTACCAGAAGAATCCTGCGTCAACAAGCTGTGATTTTGGAGGCACTGCAACCATAGTTAGCACCAATCCAAGTAAGATCTTAGTAGTTTAACATCCTTTTCTTTCAGAGTTTGACTTATATACTGTTACTCTAAAGATTAAATGGATAATTTATCCCTTACTGTTGTTCTCATTTTAAGATGTTAATAAGTTTTAGTCTCCTCACATGCATAAAAGGTTATTTCGTCTTATATTTGTATAAAAGCGAAGTTTTGGTTAATGAGAAAACAGTTTTTACTGTGTAAATACACGCCAAGAAAAACCACTACAAAACAAACTGTTCAAGGACTAAAACTCACAGTTTTCTGAGTTAAGTTCTAAATCTTAAAATGGAAACAACTTTAAGAAAGAAACGAATAATTTAACCCTGGCTAAAACATCAGTTGACAGATATTCAGAGAATTTACTTTATTATGGTCAAATCTTATCGGATGTTTGTGTAAAGATGTTATATACTAAAATTATCATTCTGTGTGTCTGTAAGAGTATTTATGGGAAGAAGTTATTCCTATAAATGAATTTCAGTAGTTTTTTTTTTGTTAGGATATATATCCCAGGTTAAAAGAAATGTATGTAAATTAAACTCTTTCATAGTTTGTAATTCACATAATTGAAGATAATTTCTGAAGGACTCTGTTAAATTGTGACCAGGTTCGGGTTCTTGCATTTACCCATCTTCTTCAGGGGCAGGCACATCCGGGTAAGTAAAATTTAATGGATTCCTTAGCTACAGCAATTTTTTTTTTTACCACTAAGCCTACAAGATACTAATCATGGTCCTGTATAATGCCATCTTTTGCAGCTCTAATGGCTCACCTTCAGTTTTAGGATCCCAAAGCCCTCCTGATTTAAGTACCTCAAATTCAGCTGGTCTGAGGCCTTCTCTTAACTTTATGGTTCTGATCGTATTATCCTTAGTCGGCATAAGACTCACTATATGAGTTTTCCTCAATACACATAGTGTTGAAGTTAGTTGTGTTGTAATATTACAATCAATGTACAGCTCAAACAGCAGTATGACAGTAGAATGAATAGAAGAAGAGAGACCACATGAGGATGACAGGTTCTGGTCTGGTTCAGGTACAAGAGTTGTGCGTAATTTAGTATGCATTGGTCAGAGTTTGTGTTGGAAATTCGTTTGCATATATGAGGGTTTGTTACTATTTTTCAAAATGATTCACATGAATATGTCTAGTTAGAATCCAGGTTATTGAACTCATGGGAACAATTTCACACTATGGAAGAGTCTATTCTGAGAGCTTGTGATGATGTAGAAGATTAATAAAGAGTGTTACGTTTCATGGCAATCATCTCTGTAAAGCAGAGCAGCAATTATGATATTGGTAGATTGTGAAGGTTTTTTTGGGAAACCACTCTAAAGGGCACTATAGATTATCATAGTGGAGTACTCATGATTATATGTGGTAGAGCATGCATGCTTTACTGGTTTTGAATCATCATAAGCAATATTTGTCCACATTCAAAAGCTCTTGTTCTTAAATGAGTTACTATTTGATTTTTTTTTTAATATAGAATGAGTTACTGTTTGTTTAGGTAATGGTTGTGCATTATCGTTGCAGTATATGGATTTTTCTAGTGTTAATCTATTAGAGTTATAAAATCAATTTTTAATTAAATAATTCCGAACTGATGAACTAAAAGAGACCGAACAAATGAGTCAAAGATAGGTTTAAAGTAGCTTGATGATTTTTTTTTCTAGAAAATATATTTAGTCTTTTTCTTAAAGGTAAACGTGTGAAGTATTTGACATCTTCATTTTAAGAAGCTTTTTACTTATAAATAAAATATATTGTGTAATTTGGAATAATGATTTGTGTGAGAAAGGTATTCACATTCGTAAATTTGAAATTGAGAGAACGAGGAGAATAGCTAAATTGATTTGAGGGTAATACATTTATATTCTCGACTAGGACATAATATTTCTTTACGTTCAGGTGCATTTTTTTTTTCTTATGAGCTTGAGCCTTAAGCTACTTGTGTGAGATTTCGTAACATTGTTCATGTTAACAAACCGCGGGTACGTTTGTGATGAGGTCCATGATGGTGGTGAAGATGGAGGTTCCAAGAAAGAATAAAACCGATTTCAAAAAGAAGGAACTGGTTTCATTCATGCTGGAATTAATTCCATGATTATCAAAGAAAATTGAAATCGATTACAACATATTTGGAATTGGACATGATTCGCGTCGAACCAAATTCACTTTATTGATTGTGTTGCTTCTGTTGCACGACATCCATTATCGACTTGAGGAACTAATGTGTTGTGTTATGTTCTTCAACTTTGACCCCTTTAAGGTATTAGGTCATTCGTGTTCTAACAAGGAGGTTGTTGGTGGAGTGATAGATTCATTCAAAATATTTTAGTCTTTATCTAAATAATGTTACGAGATTGAGGTAGATGGTGATGATTCTTTTTATCCTCACAATGCACAAAGTTGTGATTATAGTAATGCTCATGGCCAATCCAGCCACGCAGAATGAAATATAACAAGATGGATCGGTTTGGATTGAAAAAAAAAAATAATGAATAAAAATATAACTTTTTATTTTTTGAAAAAGAAGTATATAAAATTTTAAGATGATATGATGAATATAATAAATTAAAAAAAATGTTAGGAAGATTTATTTAATAAATTAATTAAATTAACCTTTAATATAAAATAATTTTAATTAAATATCACATTTTATTCTTATTATTATTTTATAATTTTGTTACAATAATTATTATTTTATTTTTAATTTACTAATTATAAAAAATTAAAGTAATTAATTTCATTTAATTAATTTTTTGATATTTTTAGTTTACCTATTTATCTTATTATAACATAAAACATAATGATTAATAAAATGGTAAAATATTGTATGTGATTGGTTATTTTAATTATTTACTTTTATAAGATAAACTTATATTAATATAATAGTAAATCAATTTACTTCATTTATTTTATTTCAGTAATATGAGATCTTAAAAATTATAATAATTAAAAAGACAAATAAAGTTAAATAAATATGTTCAGTAAGATAAAATAATTTGTTCGCTATAATTTAAAATATTAATTTTCTTACAATGGTATTGGAACCTTATTATCTTCTATTGACATTTTAATTATTCTTTGTTAAATAATTAAGGTTGTTATTTAACAATTTAGGAGATAAAAATACTTGGTTTTAAAAATATTGTGCAAGTGAAAATCACTTAAAGATCGAAGAATATTTCATTAAAATCAGTTATCCATCAATTAAGTTATTTCAAGTACAAAAACAGTCAATTGAAATCATTAAAAATTGAAAAATATTTCAGCAAAATCGTTGTCAATATAATCTAATTATGAAAGTTAAGAATGTATAGAATTAAAAATTAAGAGTGTTGGAACATAGGAAACTAAAGACATGACATATGCTTATTTTGAAGGTTGAAAACATCCATTTTTGGTAATAAACGATATCTAAACTTATTTATTTTTGTTTTTTTATCTTGCCAATTTTGTAATAATTTTATCAAATTATGATAAAATATTTTTTCGTGTATATTAAAAAGTGGTATTAGAATTTTAAGTTTATTATAATTTGTATGTTTTTAAATCTTTTGGAACGAAGATGGAAACTTGGTGGTGGTAGGTCACGCAAAGCACAAAATAAATGGAATCCCATTTCTGAAGTAAGAAAGGGGGCATGAAAAGGAATGAGATGAAAGACTCCACCAACATAGTCTCATAATTATAATCGTTAGCATTGGGGTGGAATAAAACCTTACTTGCTACAACCATCAAAACTATGTCCATGCCACGTCCTTAAACTTTTTTCTCCCAACCCACCGCACACACCTGGCCTCCAACTCACGCACACCCCAATCACAAAAACCGGGTTGCCCCGACCCAGAAGACCAATTTGATCCACGCACTGTCCAAAAGGGGTAAATCAGTCAATTCACATCACTCTTTTCTTTCGCTTTCTCTCACCAACCATAAATCCCCAGAATCCTACCCTCACCCCACCATCTTCTTCATCTAACACCGTTTCTCACGTCGCTCGCCGTTTCGTGCCACACAAAAGGAAAGGCCGAAGACGCCGTCAACTTACTAACACTGTCAGTCAGAGTGTAAATCTAGAATCGGAAGAGATTAGGGTCTTGAAGAAATCGGCGTCATGGGCGGAGATGGAGCGACGGCCAACGCGGAGGCGCAGTACGCCTCTGCCAAGATATCAGTGTGGTGGGATATCGAAAACTGCCATGTGCCCAAGGGTTCGGATCCGCACGCGATCGCGCAGAACATCAGCTCCGCGTTGGTTCGCATGAATTACCGCGGCCCTGTCTCCATCTCCGCCTACGGAGACACCGCCACGCGCATCCCACCCTCTGTACAACACGCCCTCTCCAGCACCGGAATTTCCCTCCACCACGTCCCTGCCGGTCGGTAACGATCTTATCTCTTCAAATCCCGCCTTTACCTACACCTATGTTCAGTTATTTATGATTAGAAGCTAAGTGCATTAAAGATTTCAGATTTAAAATCTTATTTATTAATCGCAAATAATATATATATTTATTTATTTATTTAACTGACAAGAACACTTTCCTACTATCTAGCAACAACTTAGTTAGAAATTAAGCAACAGACTCAGTAGAATTAAACTGATTTATTCAAAACTAACAAACTCAAACCCCAGACTTTAGTTACATGATGTGAGAACAAGTATAATACTGCAAAAGGATCTCAGTAATCCACGCACAAAATCTCAGCAACATGTCCTTCTTTTACTTGCGCAGCCCATGGTTACGAGTTTACATGTTAGTTCTGAGTTCCGAGTATACTAGGGTTTGCGCAACGCACCTTGTTAGTTCTGAGCTCCTCGGAAACATCGAGAAGTTATTATTGTATCTTGGAAACATGGGAGAAGAATTCGTTGTATCTCGGTAACGTTCTAGAAGTTCCTGTTAGCTTAAGCAACATAACGTGTTCTTAAGGGAAGTGTTCAGCCAGTATTTATAACATGTAGTAACAGCTAGAAACGTATTAAAACATATTAAATATATAACACATTTTGATGCTTGATGTTAGTTATACACTAGTGAAAACACGTAATGTATAGTAACTTGGATGTTCTTTCTCCTCACTGTGATGCATGGACTTTTCTGTTGTGATGCATGGTGTTTTCTGTGTTTTTTGTATGAAGTCTATTGTGAATTTTATTTGAAAATGTGAATCTCAAACATCTATTTTTTTTTTTTTTGGAAATTAACTCCGTAATATTTGATAATAGGTGTGAAAGACGCAAGTGACAAGAAGATTCTTGTTGACATGCTATTCTGGGCAGTGGATAATCCCGCACCCGCCAATTATTTGTTAATTTCGGGTGACCGAGACTTCTCAAATGCTCTCCATCAACTCCGGTTGAGGAAATATAATATTCTTCTTGCGCAACCTCAGAAGGCGTCAGCACCCTTGGTCGCTGCTGCTAAGAATGTATGGCTTTGGACTAGCCTATTAGCGGGAGGACCTCCTCTGTCTAATGGTGAATCACAACAACTCGGTAATGGTAGCCTTAGCCATGTCTCATCTTCTGACTCCTTACAAATCCCAGTTACAAGTACTTCTCAGATGCAGCAACAAGTGGAATCCCATTCAGAAGTTCATGCAGGAAATTCAAAATTTCCAAATGGAGGCAGGGGATTCGACGCTAGGTTTCAGGGTAAACCTAATTGGAGAAACCCGAGCCAATCAAATGCACCCAGAGCCATGAATCCACTGCCACCTGGACCTCATGATAATCGTAATCGTAATAATATAAACTCTTATCGACCTGGCAACTTTAATCCAAATGTCCCGCTGAGTGGATCTGCTACAAATTATGTTCATGGTAACAGTAATCTACAGGGCAATCATCAAGTTCCTTATTCCCAGCCATTAAGACCAAATAACTTCCCATTGCAGCCTCCTTTTGCACCTAGTAATTCATATACTCCAAATCCCCATACTTTTGCACCTCCAACAGTGCCACCTAGGACTGGTGGACCCAATTTCAATTCAGGGCCACATACCAATGTGCCAGATATTGGTAATCTAAACATTTCGGGATATCCTAATAGTGTTCATAACCCACCACCAACTATTCAACAACGGAATGGAGATTTGAAACAAAATCCTAACAGTAGTGCTCCACATCTTTTAAGATCAATTGATGAAAAAAATGGACATGTGGCACATAATAGTGGCACACAACAATTACGCCAAGGTTATCAACATGGTCCAGAATATCAACCAATGCCATTGGCAGCAATGGGTAATAATAATCCTCCTGGTAGTGGTATGTGGGGTTCTCCAGGATGTCCTAAGCCTTCTGAATATGTACAAGGCCTAATAGGGGTTGTTTTACTTGCCTTGAACTCACTAAAAAATGCAAAGATGATGCCAACTGAGGCAAATATAAGTGATTGCATCCGGTTTGGAGATCCCAAGCACCGTAACACTGATGTTAAGAAGGCTCTTGAAAGTGCTATTGAGCAGAATATGGTTGTGAAACAGAATTTAGGTGCTTTGCCATTGTATGTTGGTAAGAATGATAAACTTTGGAAGTGCATCAATCCTTTAGGTGGTAATCCTAAGCAGCACTCAAAAGAAACATGGGATCAAATTGAAAAGTTTTTAACAACTCCTGCTGGAAGATCAGCAGTAATGGCTACTGTGTGCAAGTAAGCATATTGTGAAGTTGATTATTATCTTTTCAAGCTTGTCTTAGTCATCTTATATGTCTTTGTTTTCATTTCTAGGTATGAAGCAGGTATTGTGATTAAGAATTTGTGCTTCAAAGATCTAGCTTTGGGTGATGTCCTTCAGATATTGAACATGTTAATTACCCATAAAAAATGGATTGCACATCCTCCGTCCGGTTGGCAACCACTTAGCATTGCTCTACCTGAGACAAGCCCTGATCCAGGGGTTGTAGCTGGAGTATAACCACATTTTGAATATGGTAATGGAAAGGCACCCAGACAAAACTCAATGAATATAGTACAAGCCAGAGCTCTAGGAATTTTGATGGTATAATCCTTTCTTTCCCGTCTGAATCAAAAAAGGTAGGTAGTAATGGTGAACTGTAATACAAAAAGCATCTTCAATAGTTGAAATATACCAAACACTTAAGTTTGGTCTGGTTGTTGAGGTTTCTACGATGGCCTGCTTTGCATCGCAATGGATCTATCTTGGAATTAGTGACTTCTTTTGTCATGAGCTTCTACGCAACTTTTACCTTCCTACAGATTTATTATATTTTGCCTAGAGTTTACCTTATTTGGCTGAACTCTTCGGATCCTTTTATTGATATATTTTAAGTAGTTTCCGGAATACTGACCAAGTAAGTATCTGTCTTGCACTTGTGCTGGATATTGATGGACCTTTGATCTAGTTAGGTAAACCATCCTCAATGCTGTTATCACTTGGAAAGTGATGTATCTACTCAATCAAATTCTTCAGGGTGAACTGTGGAATGCAAGTCCTGAAGCTGTTTTATTGCCTTATTGTCTTGTTCGTTGGTGGTTGCCTGTTTTGGAAATGCTGCAGGAAGTTAAACCACTGTACAGAGAACACTTAATTTGCACAAAAATTCACTCTTAATTCTGCATGAAGCTCTTGATTTGTTATCTCAACACAAATACTCAGTATGATTATGATCTGAGAATTTGACTATGAAAATCACGTTATGGAGTACTCAAAATGATTCAAAGATGGTGAAATCAAATGGTAGGGCTTCCTTCTGCATCTCTTGCTGATGGTGCCTACATAGTTGTGATATTTACTATACATCTGGAATTAGCTTCTGGATACCTGGCTCAGTGGGGGAATTAATCTGGTCTTGCCGCTTCCTATACCTTGTAATGTTATCGGAATTTAAATTTCCATTGTATGATATTGTTTAGCTTCCTATACCTTCAGCTTTGAGTTATATTTTGACTTGTGTTTGTTGGAGACTGGAGCATAGTACAATTTGTGGTTAATCTGATTATACTTTCTTAATCTTTGGAATAGTGTGATTGATGGCCACTGGTGTTGGCTCAGACCTCTTCAACATGTGTACATAAACTCAGATTTGGATTTGGTGCATCCACCAAGTAATGTACCTTTCTATTTTCTTTTATTGGTTCAGCTTCAACTAAATTGTAGAATTACATTCTTAGCTTTTAGATTTTATGTGTGGATCATTCTTAGGAATTTAACGGTTTCGTTAATTGCTCTATCAAAATGCCCTACATCCTCTCTAATTTAGAGATGCTCAACGTCTACTTGAATCCATTCAGAAGCTTGATTTGGCTTGGTTAATAAATCTTATAAATTAGAAGGGCATTCATGATTTTAAGATTTTTTTTAATTTAAATAAAGATTTGATTAGATTTAATATTAAGATTTTTTAAAATTTTGGAGAACCGAAAGAGAATTTATCCAATTTGAGGGACGTAAGATGTTTGAAGGAAAAAGAATTGACGTAATTAGACGTAAGTATTTATTTATAGGGAAAAACATTAAATGGGGAATGCATTCAAATGCCTTTTTTTAGTAGATTTTTTTTCATAAATATGGTCCACTCAGTATTTTACAGTTGACAATTAATGACTAATTTCTGAAACTCAGACCATCAATGATTAATTTATGCTCTGAATCTAGTTTTTCTACTGAATATGAATTTAATAGGGTAGGAATTGGGACCATCATGTTGTGTCGTGCACCAAGACAAGCTAGTAATCACTAAGGTCAGCTTTATTACAGAAAAGGTTTTACAATTATTAAGTCAATGACGTTTTTAAAGCAAAAACATTTGTAAAAAACGGGTTTTAGTTATTATTGCGTATTTTAATTTCTACTTGCATCTAGAATTTGATTTTTTAATCGTTTTTCATAAAAATAAGGACAAAGAATTACGTGTGTCCAAAATTAATTTATCTATTTTTTTCCTTTAAAATACGTGCAAATGATAAACTAATTTGTGTGGATATTTTAAAATATGTATATATAGTTTCTCCTCTATTAAAATTACCTAACAAATCAATCAAGAATAAATATATTTGATAAAAAGAAACTAAAGTAGAATAAGTACATGTAAGATGTTAAACATCAGGCATTCTATTTAGGTATTATATCTTTAAATAACAAAAACTTAATTTTAGATGTTTCATCTGTCCAATAAAATCGCGTAGTAAAATTTTAATTTCGCAATAAAAAGATTAACTATAACTGTTATTCCACATGTTATTATAATTTGTTTACCATACATAATTCATAATGTGACCATTTTATTTATATTTTTATCTCATTTTCCTTCCATAAATTATTTACATTTATAATTTACTACATTATATAATATTAATTCATATATAATTTTCATTAATAAATTCATTATTTAATAGTATCATATCACATGAAACAACTAGGGATGAATTCATTACATATTAGAATAAAATAGCTACATACACGCCTGAGTGTTAACCTATTCTTACCCTTCCACCATTCCAAGTTCTCCACTGTGATCTCAAATCTTGTGTTTGACCTTACTAAGGAACATGCAAAGTATCCATGGATGCTCAAATGTAAAAAAAATAAAATAAAATCCACTGATATTTTTTTCAAATGGATATAGATAAATCCAATTTAAGTTTAAATAATTAACCATATCAGAATCTCAATTCAAATACCAATAACACAAGTAAATCCATCTCATTTCCTTCCAAATTTGTTCACATGTACCATTTAAAACATTGTTTTCCGTTTTTTATTATTCCATTTCATTTTTCTTTTCAAAATGTAATTTACTTCCACGATACAATGATGTTAAATATGAGCTCGGGAGACTTCAATAAAACTACATAATCACAGGAGCTTAACCTTTCACCTTTCACAGGGGACAGAAAACTGTTTCATTACTTTTAGTACCAATATACTTTGAAAAGGAAAACAGATTCTAAATAAGATAACATTATTATAACCATTAACAAAAGTAAAATCGGGAAAACATTTGGTTAAATTCAACAAATCATTATCAGACATAAAGTGCATATGTAGTATTACAAAATTTTAGTCTAACAAAGAACTAGTTCAATTTACTTCCATTATACGGGCATCCACCTTTTGTAATGTGCAACCAAACACACTAACGTCCCATGTCATGTGAGCCCTGAAAATCACTATCACCTTTTAAAATCATCTATTGTTGCAATCTTGGAATCCGTCCCTTGTAAACCATGAAACACCCTTACTACCTCTAAAACTATAGATGCCACACTCCAAATCATCATAAATAAAATAACCTGAACAGTCAGAATGAACCAACATCTAAAAGATTTAGTTCAAGGAGCAAATCAAATCTCCATCATCCAAACAGAATCCACCCCTACAGCTCATCGAACCATGTTCCCCCATATATGTATCACTTCCAAAACACAACAGAATCCACAGAAACAGAGCACAGTGCAATCACTAAGCCAAATCCCTCTTTAACATACGTTTTAGCTGCAGGATAGATTCATGCCTAAAAGGGTGGGGGTGATGACTGCTAATAGGGCTTCTTGTTGGAACAGGGAGCACTGAGTGTTTGACATGTGTCCAACATTTTGGCATGGGAAACCTACACAAATGTGGTAGGAAGTTTTATGGCTATGCAACTTTGGTACTCGGACACGTTTGTGGGAATATAAACCTACAGAAATGGAGGAATGGGAATAGTTTTAAAATGAAAATGTCATAATGATATTCAATGGGCCGATATGATTGATAAGAAATCGACCAACTAAGATCCTTTCTGAGAACTAAAAAGGTACTTGAAAATTAAATTAGTAAGAACAATTAAAGAATTAAAAATTAACCGTAGGGTAAAATATCGTACTCTGTTGATGAAAAGATTTGTATTAAAAAGGGGTCTGTGTGTGAGTGTATAATAATTATTTTCACTTCATTTCATTGGAAGTCAGAAACTAAGTAAAAGCAGTGCAAGATTAATCCTAAAATATCAAACTTAAAGATGATGGAAAAGTTTTATGCTTAAATTGTCACAGGATCATGATTATATACAAGGATATTTCCATAGATCTCGACATTGAAGCTACTCCTAAGGAATTTTTCGGAGCAAAGCTAAAATGAGCAATTACTGTAGCTTCTTAGCAAAACCTGCAGTCTATGGTACCGAAACCATCACAACTAGTCAAGCTTGCAAGCAGCTTTTATTCATCAGAAAGACAACAGTGAGACATCTCAACTGCAAATAAAAGAATATCACCCCAATAAGAGTAATACCAAATATAACACAACCATAAGATTACAAACAAAACAATTAAAACAACTAACTAAATTTCTTTGGTTAAACATAAAATGGACTCTTAACAGTTGCAAAAGAATATTTTGCCTCTATAACTTTATAATGTTCTAAAGCCAAAATATACGTTTGAACTTACTAATGGTGCCAACGAAAATGAGCACTTGACTTTGCTGAGATTAAGAGCACATAATATATGATATAACAGAGTGGCACCTTTTTTCAGTAATGCTTTATGATTTATTAAGGAAATATTGATTTACCCTTTGTTGAATCTTCTTGTTCCAGTACGAAGTATTTTACAGAAGTATTGGTTTCAATGGCCAAGTACAGAACAAAATATTTCTATGGCAAGAAAATAACACCACATGTATATGATCACAATATACATCATCATCAATTTCAAACAACATTAAACTAAGGTATCCCGGTGCCTAAGGGTCTTTGCTATGTGAAGTTAGGTATAAGTGGAACATGTTAAAATAAAAAATTAGAGATTCAAAACCTTTCTTAAGGTATTTAAATTAATTAATAGATGAATGAAATTTTAATAAGATGTTGAAATTTTCCAATATTTATGTAAATCAATGATGTTTTCAATCCAGTTATAACAGCACCATTACTCCTCCAACAAATAAACTATAAACTATAAAGGAACAAACCGCAGTGATGCTGTAATTCTGTAGAAACAAAATTTTTGGAGTGGAAGAACATTTGCAGTGGATTTCAGTGTCTGCCGGTGTTAACTTCTATTATTTATATTTACAATGACAATTTCAAAGGAAGTGGCACCACATTAGGCCACAATCACCAACACTACTGCAGTCACAACCAATTGCAAAGTCGACATTCACACATTTATTGTTAAAAAATGAAGTACCATTCAAAGGAGGTTAGACCAAACCTCTTCAACCCGAAAGATGAGCACACGTGAACCCATTTTGCACAAGTTGGTTAACCGCATCCCTAAACTTGTAATAGTCATCAACTTTGTTATACACTTGATGGGAAATTCTGGCATATCCAGTAATCACCCCAACTTCCCCCTCTCTTGGGGGCCGGTAATATAACGGGACCTCAACCCCAAAAACGTCCCTCAAATGTGTTCTCAACTCGAGAGCATCAGAATCACTTCCAATCCCCAAACAAGCAGGCAAACCAACCATAACCATGCTAGCACACATATGCGGCGGACTCCCGAGCCGAGTACCCCATGCCTTTGCCAACATCTCCCCCATCTCCACAACAGCCTCGTGATTCCTCTTCTTGATCCCCTCAATACCCCCTTCAAACCGGTTAACAAACTCCACCGCAGCAGGAACAACCAACTGTGCACTATAATCCCTGGTCCCAATCCAAGCACTCTCCACAGCCAAGCCATTGCCATACTCATGAGACACCACAGGGTGATGCAAATCCGAACCAGAACCCTTAGGGTTCCTACGAGTATACAAAAACGCAATTGAAGGTGGACAAAAGAACCACTTATGCAAATTGCTAGTGTAAAAATCAGCACCAATTTCCTTCATGTCAACATCAGTGCATCCAATGGAATGAGCAGCGTCAACAAAAACCTGGTCCACCCCTTCCTCCCTGCAAATCTGAATCAATTCCTTGACAGGAATAACCACACACGGCATGGAAGTCACGTGATCAATCACCGCTAATCTAACCCTATTTCCGTTACTTTTTCCTCTCTCCAAGGCCTTCCGAAACTCGGAAACGATCTCGTCGTTGGAGTTAACAGGGAAAGGGAGGGAAACCTCGACAACATTGCCTCCGGCGCGAGTGACGTACGCTTCCATGGATTTCTTGACGGCACCGTAAGCGTAGTGAAGCATGAGGACGACATCACCTTTCTGGAATCTTCCTTCGCGGAAGTTCCATGCGGTGTGCTGGAGGACGATGGCGGCAGCGGTGGTGGCGTTGTCGACAATGGAGATCTCATCGACGTGGTCGGCGTTGACGAGGTCCTTGATTAGGGTTCGCGATTGGAGGATGCCGGTTTTGAGGTCATTGAAGTAGAAGTGGTCGGGCTGGCGTAGGTACCGGAGCTGCCAGCGGTGCTGCGCGTCGATGATGGAGGCGGGGCAGCAGCCGAAGCTGCCGTTATTGATGCGCGCGACGGCGGTGTCGTGGTGGCCGAATTCGGATTCGATTTCCGAGGCAGTTATAACGGATGAGAAGAGTTTGGGCTTTTTGGCTATGTGAGAACCGTTGTGGTGGTTGCTTTCGTGGATATGGTTATCGGTGGCGGAAGACATTGGGCTTGCGAATTACGAGAATCGAGAAATTGAAGAGAAGAGCAACGAGAATTTCACCATAAGAGAAGAGAGGAGCGAGTGAGTGAGAGAGAGAAAGAGGAAAAAGAAAGGTACATTATAGATAGATGAGGGAAACAAGGACAAGTGGCTAATCCTGTTTACCTCTACTCTGCTTCCATTTAACACATTAATTAATTCATAATAAAAGCAGATCAAACACGGTACTGGTTACTACTATTTCCAGGAATCACTTTATGAAGTAACTAGAAATTGGGATTGTGGATGCGTGACTGTGTTCACGTCTTAACTCATTTTTTATAAATTACATAAAAAACTGTGTTTTCAATTACTTACCACTTGCAAAAGAAAGTTAACAAAAATGAACGGCGGAGGGAAGTTTTAACACGGCAAGAAACACCAGAAACCTCATTGTTTCACCTTCTACAGAGGTATCAAAATCGATGCGATTATACCAGGTTTAAACTTGCTATGGATCACGTTAATTAAATCTAGGTTTGATAAACAAATGTTCAAAATTTGCAAAATTGATGTCAAAGTATCATATTTTTGTTGCTTTTTATCTTTGTTTCAATCATTGCAAATGACGACAAATACGAAATGGTTGTTTGTGCAAACACATGAGACGTTGAGTGGTGCAAAAAATGTGTCGCCGACGCTGCCAATATAATCAATCCCCTTCGTTTTATCATTTCCATTATATTATTATTATTATATAAAAAATGAAAATAACACTGATAATAATAAAAATATTAATAATTAGGAAGCAATTTTAAATTTGAATAATTAAAAAAATCAGTTCTACTTTTGTTGAGTAAAAAAAAATTATTTCCACTATATTTATAACATAATAGTCACCTTTTATTTTCACACTTCTTTTTTCTTCATTTTTTTCCATTCTATATAACACATTTTCAGATTTATTTAAAGTGTCTCTAAATAAATTATTTATATTTTCATGATATATATAAAAAACAATTTTTTATATTTATATTTGCCAGTATTGAATTGTTTTTTTTTTTCAATTTCTTATGTGCTGGGAAAGTAGATTTGGTACTGTTGTTGATTGACTTCAAAATTTGGGAATTAGGTTTTTTAAATTATTCCCATACCAGAGTGAAGAACAATGAGGTAAAAAGATAGAATGAAATGATATTATAAATATAAGTTAACAAAAATCAAGTTTTAGAGTTTATACTTCTGATCTAGGGTGGTAGCGTCAATATAAGGTTTTGTTAGGATCATAGAAGGAGTAACGTGAGCCCTACCATATAAGTCACTGATACTATTCTCAATCCAAAATTTTAAAGTAATGGATTTATGGGTCTTTATCCTTATACAGTGCTCTACTTTATCATTTTTGATCAATGTGGAACTTAGACTCATACTTGGATTCTTAACAATCTCCTCCTCAAGGGTGAGTCTCTTTAACCACATTAGTACACTCCCCTTCCCGCGGAAACATTTCCAACCACGAGTACTTCTTTTCTCCCCTTTTCTGTATCGCTGCTCTTCTTAATAGAACATGTTTACCTAGAATCCTTTGTCAGGGAGTCTTTCGATACTAGGACCATATTGCACTCTTCTGAGCCAATTTTAACCATCGACTCTGATACCACTTGTTAGGTCTATAGAGAGATTTTACTGGAGAGAACAAACACCGATAAAACCTGAGTCGAACCACATAAGATATTGACATCATTCCTCAATCACATAAGGCGAACAACCCAAAATAAATATAGAAAGTAACACCTACAATTTATGTACACCCCCGGAGTGCTTCGTTCACATGATTCTTATATTTGATAGATTAAACTTTATGAAACTACTATTTTATTAAATAAAACCTTTTTTTAAAGAAAAACTCATGCGTGCATGACATTGACAACTTGAGAAGAAATAAATAAGCAGAAATTATATAACTTGATAGAATCTTTACTATTAAAAAAATTGTCAAAAGAATTTTTTTATGATATATACGACTTTTTTATAATTAAAAGAAGTATTGAATTTTGTGACTTTCAAATACGATTTATTCATTGTTGTGAATTTATTAAATTTAGGGTTAAATATGTTTTTGGTCCCTTAACTATTAGTGAATTTTGAAATTAGTCCATTTTGAAACTTTGGACCAATTTAGTCATTCATCTTTCGGAATACGTGAATTTAGTCATTTTAATCAAATTTTGTTAGGTTTATTTGATGTTTCGTACGCATTTTAGGATTGTATTTGAGTTGTTTATACTGTTTGACACATTTTTGCTTTAATGTTAAGTCAAATACTATTATGAAACGTGCTTGAAATGTCAAATAAACCTAACAAAATTTGATTAAAAGGACTAAATCCACGTATTCCGAAAGATGAAGGACTAAATTGGTCCAAAGTTTCAAAATGGACTAATTCCAAAATTCACTGAAAG
>Ga0099822_1001617_pt1 | contig 26699 bp, 20 predicted proteins | sample CowpeawhiteBW_FD_76839 | JGI IMG/M metagenome (GOLD analysis project Ga0099822, IMG submission 76839) | Root nodule microbial communities of legume samples collected from California USA - Cow pea white BW | ecosystem: Host-associated > Plants > Roots > Nodule | place: USA: California | collected... | reverse complement strand
TTTATAAAAAATATTTAATTGATATATGGAACAATAAAAAAATGGGTATGGGTATGGGTATAAGAAAATACCCGTTACCCGGTGGGGATGGGGATGGGTCAAAAGTTGTATACCCGTTGGTTTGGGGATGGGGATAGGGATGAATTTTTATTATGGGGATGGGGATGGGATCATGATACCCGTACCCGCCCCGCCCCGTTGCCATCCCTAGATACAAGAGAGGATACAAGAGTGGCAATGTCTTTATCTCGAAATGATATGTTATCTATTCCTAAATGTTAAAACAACAACAAAATATAGGTAAACAAGTGAAATAAATAATTTTAAAATAACCAAGAAAATATACATTTTTATTTTTCAAATTTTGTGGAGTATATTTTCTTGTGCACCTTTTGTGATAGTGTACTTGTTTTGACTTTAGTATAGTTTTATAGGTTGAAAGATTATGTCTAGGAGCTCTAGTGTAAAAAACTCAAGTATGATATTTGTTTTTGGTCAACTTCCACCTTATTGATGTTCTATGGTATTTAATGAGATATTGTTATTAAGACATTTAAATTATTTGTAACAATATTATCAAAGAAGTATTTCCGTCAATAAATACAACAAATTTAAACTGAATAAAAAATATTTATGTAAGAAGAATAATCTTCATATATCATATTAAATAAGAGTGATAACGAAGAAAAAGAAAAGAGATTTAAAATACCATGACGTAAAATCTCCATACTTTTTTACTATAATTCCTTCACAAATAATACGTTTTACTGCTAAATTTCATAGTTTTAATTTTCTTTTGGTAGTTTTGGTAAACTCGACGAAAAAGAACGAATAACACAAATATTAATACTTTTTTTCCTAGAAGATCGTATAAATAAATCATTGATACAAAATACTAGTTTTGCTTAAACTGTAGCAATATGTAGCTCCTATCAGTGTATATGAAAAGGGGTACGTTGTGTAATTCAGTTCGGTGTAATTAGTAATTCTGTCTTCAGCGAAGAAGCCTGGTTTGATTTGTTAAGCCCATTGGTAAGGGTAGCGAATCCACATTAGAAGAAAGGCCATAATGCTATCCGAACCCATCGTCTTCATTTGTTCACCTTGTCCTGATTTGAGACGTGGCGGCACGTGATTGTTTCATTTTTTTATTTCTTATAAAAGAAAACAACACACGAGATGAGAGATACCGTCCAAGTGCTGATGGTTTGGATAAGATTGTTTTGATAAAAGAATTCGGTAGGTGCTCCTTGACAGGTCTTTCTTTTATTAGTAATAATAATAAAAATTAATATTTATAATTTCTGCATACTTACAATTTTATCATTTACCTATTCATTTATTGAGTTTTAGAAATTACATGTAGTATTTTTGGACTATAATAAAAATTTACTAAATTCATCCGGTTGTTATTAAAAACAAAACAAAAAGAAAAGTAAAACACACCCATTTTCTCTTAATAAAGAAAAGAGAAAGAAAATATATGCCATTTTAAAGAAAATGATAAAAAATCGGTCACCAGAGAAAGAAAATGATAAAAAAAAGGGAGAGAAAGGGTTTTCACCTCCGTCCCCACTCTACAGAACAATCCTGATCCATTACCACTTTCCTTTTCCATCAATACACTAAAAAAAAAAATCTAAAAACTCATTTCCTCCATTTCTTTCTAATCCATTCCGATGATTCCCAGCGCCGGAATTCCTAAAAAGCGGCAACGAACCGCCGCCCGCCGTTCCTCCTCCACTGTGGGCACCATCTCCTCCGTCTCAGACGTAACCCTAACCGAAATCTCCCAACAACACCACCGTCCCTCTTCCATGGCGGATGACCGTCCTTCGCCCATGACCGACGACCGTTCCTCTTCTTCCACAGATGAAGCTCTCCATTTCAACGACGCTGTCACTGCTGACGTCGTCCTCCGCCTCTTCATGGACTCTCCTTCTCCACTTCAGTCCTCCCCCACCGCCACAGCCACCGCCGATTCTGTTTCCAAGTCCGACTTCCACGTCTATCTCCACTCCGACATCCTCCGCCGCTCCAAATATTTCTCCGCTCTCCTGTCCGACCGGTGGATTGGCAACGTCCAAGCGTCGGATCACGCAACCTCAGGCGACGGCGACCGCGACCGCTTCCTCCTCAACCTCGGTGTTCCGCCCGCTACCGGCTCGATCCAGTCTCATCTCACCGTTCTGGAGCTTCTCTACACTAACGACTTCGCCGCGGTGGTGGATAGCGCTTCAATGGCGCTAGATCTGTTGCCGGTGGCGCTGGAGCTTCTGTTCGAGGAGTGTGTGCGTTGGTGCGTGGATTTTCTGGAGGCGGTGCCGTGGACGGAGGAGGAAGAGAAGCGAGTGGTGAGATTAATCCCGTTCCTGAGCGAGGAAGAGTCGAGGGAGCTCGTGGCTAGGGTTTCTCCGTCGAGAGAGGATTCTTGCGAGGCGATGCTGGAGGGTCTGGTTTCGTCGGCGATGAACAGTTACGGCAACACGGCGTTCGTGAAGGCATTTGTAGGGAAGATACTGAGGGATTTGTCGTCGAGGGAGACGGCGAAGAGAGTGTTGGAGAAGGCATTCGCTAGAAGCTTGAAGACGGTGAAGGAGTCGTTGGAGGATTATTCGAGTCCGGTGTTCAGAGGAGATCACAACGAGACGGAGGCCATTCAGAAGTTGAATCTGCATAAGGCTTCGACGAATGGGAAGCATCTTCTGTGGCTTGTGGAGAGGATGATTGAGCTTAGGGTTGCGGATGTCGCTGTGAGGGAATGGAGCGAGCAAGCGTTATTCACCGCTGATTTGCAAAGGGCGTTTCGTGATGATGCTTGGAGGAACATTGTGCCTGGCCTTCCTGCTGTTATTCTTAGATGTACCTGCAGGCTCGCCAATGCTGTCTCTGCTGGCACTATTCTCGCTTCTAGACAGGTAATGTTTAATGTTCACTTTCCTTTGTTCATTCATGAGTTTTTTATTCTTTGATTATGCTGTTTACTCAAACATACTCTAGCCTTTGGTGAATAATTGTTGGTATTGTTGTGTTTAGAATCCGATCCAAACATGTTGTTTGCAGAAATAAGGGCAATTCAACCTTATTCCTCAACTTTTGTTATTTTCAAATTGTTATGTTTTGCTGTTTATTTTTTGTTGAAACTTAAAGGTTTAGTTCATGAGTTGAGGAGAATGTGGAATTGGGGACATTGTGCTATGTTTGTATCTGGTATGTGGAATTCATTTACTGTGCTCCCTTCCAACATCATATTTGATTCTAAGTTCTGCATATCTGGGTAGAAAATGCTGGTTATAGAATTTATTTTTTATAATTGGAAAAAAGGTATTGTATTGAGGGCCCCCAAAATGTGCAGCTGCTTAGTTGCTATGAAGCATTCAGCACCTCTTGAGGGTTGAAGCATTTGATCATTTTACTTGGTAATTGCAATGCCATAGGGGTAAAAATAGATTGAATGGTAATAATAAGTTGTTCACTTTTGGCATGTTAGACTGACGTTTTAAATGTACCATGTTCAGCTCTAATTTTTATTATAAACATTTTGCTTGAGCAGGTAACTTAGCCAATTAATGCAAAATAGTCAAATATTCACTGTTTTATTCCTCTCTTTTTAATGCACTCTGGCACGTTTCACCTGAAGGCTTTAAAATTATCCGTGTATTTCTTTACGTATTTTGGGTGGTGTTTTTCATCAAAATTAGAGTTTTACCATGATCATTGATGTAAACCTTAAATTTGAGCCTTTATTGAAAGTACTCAAGAAACTGTAATCAAGTTTGTCCAAATTACGGAGCATCCTATGCCTTTGTTATATTAAATAGAAGATTTCACTTGCTATAATAATGATGTTTCCTTTCCATTTAAGATTGATTTTAATCACATTGCATATCTTCTCTACAGATATTATTGTTTAATTTGTCAATATTAGATGTTCTAATTCGATTTCTCCATATTGACGCTTACTTTTTCGGTATCTTCAGGTGAGAAGGAAGCTGGTGGAGGATTGGCTACCCGTTTTAGTTGTATGCAAAGATAATGTTTCGCCAATTTCACCGAGCAACAAATCGTTGTATCTGGAACTGGAAGAAACATTCTTACGTATCATCTCCACATTGCCCATGTCAGATGCTCAAGAATTGCTGCAGCGGTGCCTCAGCTTTTCAACCCGAAATGTTGAAGATTGTCCTCATTTGGTCACTGCATTCAACACCTGGTTCCGCCGTGCAGCCCGACCTCCCAAACCAGATTCTCTGTTTGATCAATGAGTTTTTGCTTCGCATGTTGTCAAATATTGTGTATAAATGTAAATACTATGTTCAGAAACATAACTTTAACATCAACATTGTACATATAAATCCAAAGTTAAACTGTTTTGTCTTCTAGGACAAACCACAGCCCCATTACATATACCATGTCCTGATGCTAGTCACTAATGGCTTTCTTGGAAAACATGAGTTTGGTTCAAGAGTCCATTGAAGATGTGCGTTTTATTCATGAAACTTATGACGTAAACTCAACCGGGACTAACGTGTAAGTTGTTGTTTGAAGCAGCATATTTAGCATGATTTCTAACAGTTTAAGACTACCTGAATAGTTTTTACTTGAAAAATGGTAGCAAGACGTCTACTAGACAATATCTTGTTAGAATTTGACAACTGTGTGAATTTAACTTTCTATTTAATTATGATTTTTCCATTTTAAATAAATTTTAAGTAATATAAGAGAACATGTATTAGAAAAGGGTATATTAGAGTATAAGTAACATTCCTCTTTTTACAGGGACCCCTTTATATTAGAGGTTAACGAAATTGGTAACTTAATTTCACGTTTGACAAAACAGAGGCTTTTACATAGGAGTTAAATTTTGTGTCATGAGATTAGATGTTTTAACAAGTTCAAAGGTTAATTCGAGAGTTTATCCATCAAAATTACCAGAAGTTGAATATCTCGTCACATCAAAATTTCAAGTATTTAATCATTTGAATTTAAGTAATAGAAATGATGTGCCAGATTAGTTTATTGGATTTGTCGTATTTCATTTATAAATTAATTAAAGATCGTTAATGAATTCAGTTTAGGGCACATTATATACTTTAAATTGATATTTTTTTTAGTTTAGTTGATATGATACTTTCAACTATAATGGTAAAAAGATTTAACATAAAAGATCTTAAAGATACTTCGACATAGAGAAAAAAATTAAGTAGATGTTATGTTAGTGACCCTTTTAATCGAGAATGATATCATCAACTTAGTAATCTCTATTAATCATTTATTAATTTATTGGACCATCCATTGTTATCTAATTCCACGCATAACATATATATGCCTTTATACGAAGGAGAGTGTGTTCAGTATGCCAAAATTTTTATAGTTGTATATAAAATTTTGAGATGTCAAATATATAAAATATATTAAAGTTTAAAAAAATTATATATTAATTTATATAAATCTAAATAAATTTTGGGAGGTCATGATTCTTTTTTGTTATTATTAAAGTTCGATATCGGATGTTTTAAAATTCAATAAAATCTATAAATAAGACCAATTTATAATATAAATATGAATACAAATTTTATTTTACAAATTAATTTGTAAGGTTGAGTCATACTTAAAATTTACTTAACAATTGTAGTAGAAACTCTAATTTAACTTATAAGAAAGTATGTCAAAAGAAAATGTTTAAGAGATGCATAATGATGATGATAATGCTGAAATTAGAGAGAGATTAGTATAAATAAACCAATCTTTAAAAAGTTAAAGTGGATTTAAAGTTTAATTTTTAAAAATTATAATAAAAAGGTCTAACTTAACTTAGGAAGAAATATGCCAAAAGGAAGTGTCTAAGAGATACGTAATGGTGATTATGAAATTAGAGAGATTTGTATAAATTAAAGTATAGAGGGCATCTTGAGGAACTTTGAATTAGTTTGGATCTTAAAGCTTTTTTTTTTTTTTTTTTATAAAAAAAGTAGATTTGAAGCTATTGCAGTGGAAGACTCAAAAGCTGCAGCATTAACCTCGTTATTGGATTGCAAGATTATTTTTTCTACCTATTTGGGAATTCCTATAAAGACAAGTCCTGAAAATCGGATTCAATTAAAGGAGTCCTATTATAAGGAAAGTTTGAAAAGAAATTAAGTCTTCGGAAATATAAGTAGTTATCCTTAACGGGTAGAGTTGTTTTATCAACTCTATCTTCACCTCTTTACTTATTTTGTTCCTATCAGTTTATAAGATTCCAAGTGGAATAGCTAAGAGGATTTAAAGCATTAAAACTAGATTCTAATCGGGAGACAGAGGAGAAGAGAGGAAGATGACATGCATGAGTTGGAAGGATATTTGTTGTCTAAGGAACTATGGGAATTGAGGGTGGAGGATATTAAAATATTGAACCATGCACTCAATATTCGTTCATCTAGAATAATAAGTTTCGAAGTTAAGACGAGTCAAAGAAATAAAATCTATTTGGATCTTAAAATTGAACTTGATACCAACTTAGAATAAAAAACCTTATACACTATGTTCATGTGTGAAGATTTATTATTAAAAGAAAATAAGAAAACATGAGTTGAGATAACAAACATGTTTATTTTCTAGTATCTGAGAGTGAGCGAAAGGAAGGAATTGCTAAGATTAATTAATTTTTTCATTTCTTCACATACAATGATTTGAGAGTAATTAATGGTAAAATACAATTATACTCTCAATTCATTTTTACTTTCACAACAATAATTAATATCCAAATTTCTAAACTGTGTATCAAAAATAAATTTAATATGTAAGTATATTGTATTTTATTATTTTTTATTAATTTATTTTCTAATTTATTCATTTAAATATCTTTTATAAAATAAATCTAACTCATCTAAATATAATTTTAGATTACTTTTAATTTCAGGATAATTTGATAATCTTTTCTTTTTAAATTAAATATAACTTTTAATTTATCACGTCAATTAATTCGTTTACATACTTTCATAAACTTTACCTTTAAATTCATTCATTTTCACTCTCATATTCCTTCAAAATAACAACACAAACTTTACCATTTAATCCATTTAAATCCATCATTTTTCCCCTACCAAATCAATCCTCACAAATAAACAAATCCGTGTTTCCTTAAAAAGATTTTGACTGTTAAGAAAGATTAAGAAACATCATTTGAATATGATAAAAGTGTTCACTTGTTGGTATTTAAAAATGAGAGAGAAAGAAAAGTATCGAGGGATTGTCTTGTTAGACAATAAGTTTGTTGAACCATTGTTATTTTCCTAAATATTTGCCGCTCTTCTATGTGCATAAAGATTTCTAATTTAAGTTATAAACATCAGAAATTAGGATTAATTATCATTAATAGTAGTAAATACTATGAATTATTTAAGGATATAAATAAAGAAGTGAAGGGAACAACTAGAAAAAGTCTTATTTTGTAATATATCTGATCATCCTATCTCTCTTTATATGAGCTGATTTGAGATGATTAATGATAAAATGTCATTATATTAAACTTATTTATGTTTTTCATTCATGTGCGTATATGTTTCTTATTTAATTTAAAATTACAATTACTTGTATTAAACTATATTCTTCTTGATTAATCTTTTTAGCTTTTGCAAGTATATTTTAACGTTCACGGTTAAGCCATTGGACCATTTGAAATGCAGGGAACGATGTTGTCAAATTCCAGATGCAGGTTTACATACACAGACAACAGCTGTGAAGTTTAGCATAAACCTTATGCAGTAATTTAACATATGTATTTGGAAAGGGATCATATGTTTATGTTACTGCATTCATGGTTTCTATTCCATTTGTAATAGGTCAATTTTGATACAACTTGAACTTTTTTTAATGAATGTCTTCAATTTGCTTCACACAAAATATCTACTTGTTTTCAAACGCAAGTTTTGAAACTCAGCAAAAAATTAGTTAACAATAGGAGATAAGGTTGAATGTTTGATCTGCATAGCCAATCAACATGCATGCCTACTGCTTGAAGATTGGTCACTATTATGCGTCAACCTCAAGCACCTACACAACCTCATAAATTGCAAGGTACACAATTAATTTGGACCAGAAAGAAGGAAGGTCAGAATAATTCCATGAACAAACTTTGCACTACCTGCTATATCATTATAAGATCAATTTATCATTACTTTGTGGAAGGAGGATTATTACTGTCATTAGGAAAATCAAAACTAAACTAATTCTCCCCTAAGTCAAATAATGTTATCACCACCTTCATAGATAGATACAATAATGGAAAACTTTACTTTATGTCATATAACTCGCACAAAATGGCACTAAAAAAATGAACTATTTTACATACAGCAACTCCAAAGAAAAAAAAACTCCACTCAGTTGGACAAGATATTTAGCCTCTTGCCTCTGGATCAAGAGGGATATGGACAAAAATAAGGTTAGGTGTCTTTGGATTAAGAGGGAGATGGACAAAAAGCAGAGAACTTTTAAGCTTAAAAATAAAACAGCAATTAGAACAACCGTCTTCTAAAGTGGCTAGTGGTGCCTTGGTAGGTTTTAACAAGCAGGCCAACTCCAATGCCAATGCCAAGACAAACACTGAGTCCAATACCAACACCAACCCTAACACCAGCATTGAACCATGAAAGCTCTCCATCTTCACCATCACCATATGTTGTTGTTCTTGAGTACAGGCTGCTATAATCTTCATCTTCGTATTTGTCGCAAAGGTAATCTGGAGCCTGCATGATTGGCATGTAAAAGTATTAAGAAAGATGGTTTTTGATTTGTGAAAAACAAAAATGGAACTTCTTCAAATTGCAATTGGTTTGGTTATCAAATTTCCATATATTCTCGGGAGAAAATTCAACACTTATTATGTAATGCTGATTAGGTAATAGCATTTGTTTCAGCGGGGACCAAACTTAAACGAAGAACTAGACATGAATTGTGTCCTTTTCTTGACAGCTAGCCATAAAAAAACAACACATAAGAGAACAAAATAGTTTTAGGAAGCAAAGTAATACGATGAAAGCAGATCAAAGGTTGTTTTCAGGTTCTGAAGTCCATCAGATACAAATGTTTATGTGTTAAACCATCCCACTTTCAAATGTTTATGTTTATATGCATGGACGAGTTAACATGGCTGATGAAATGACACAGAAAAGGATGAAAATATAAATAAATACAACTTACCTCAAAAACAAGTGCTGAAGAAGGATGCTTTCCATTTTCACTGGCCTCATGCTCTGGAATTACATCCAACATCCCCTTCTTTGCATGCTTTTTCTGAGAAAGCTGCAAGGATTTTGTTAAGATAATTGGAGTACCCAAGAAGGAGCCTGTGATGTAGACCTCAATTGATGGGAGAGTTGAGTCTGGTGATGGCAACTGTTTCCCCTTAAAGAAGCTGGTGCCTGGAACTATGTATGACTCACAGTTCATGCTCCACCTATGTCCATTATAACTTGATTCCCTAACAACACCATTGGTATTCCACAATTCCAAGACACCAGAAAGCAGCAGAACATCTCTATCAAACACTTCAAACTTCACACTCCCACTCATCCTTATGCTATCGGTGCTTACAAAAGTCACTTCTTCAGATTTTCTATCGACCCTGTCTCTTTTGAGAAGTGTTGACATGCCATCAGAATATATGCTAGTTCGAACACCATTAACTTCAAGAAGAGTGTTGGGATTCAAAGGAACATGGTTCAATGTAAGAAACCCAGGAGTGGAATCATCAACCTCACACTTGCACACTCTTACATAGAATACCTTTATGTCCAGCCAAGGTAATGACCCCTTCAAGGAGGGTTGATAAGAGTGCCTCGCAATAGAGTATCCATCCTCAGTTGATCCATTTCCGTTAGCCATAGAAGAATTCTCCATAGCCAGACAGTCTAATTCTCCTCCTCAATCAGATTCTTACATTCCCATTGGAACAATAACTTGTGTCAACACTAATCCACAGGAAGCACAGACGCCAGCAGCAAGAAGTGAATTCAGTTCAGTTTCATTCACAGAAGAAAAATCTGGACATAGGAGGACAAAAAAGACAACCATTTATACATCAGCATGACAAAGGGAAAGGGGATTAAATCTAAAAACAAAGAACGTACCAACCCCCATTAACCTTATGCGACATCTAGATTTGTAAATGAAACAAAGCAAAAGAAATAATAAACTGATAATAAAGTATAAAAGCAAACTAATACTAAAATGAAACAAGCATGGCTCCACTTAACACAAGACGCAGAACCCAGTTGAGAGATAAAGAAGATGACAGCAACCCACACCAAATCAGATAAGATAACCGCAAAAAGAAATGGATTGAGAAACCGATATAGTAGATGAATCGAAGAAACAAAGAACAATAAAATGAATGGTAAAGGTTCAAGGTCCGAACCTGAAGAAAGAATAAACAAAAAAAGAGGATAAGAGGGAGTGAAGGAGATAAATCAATAAACTCCTCGAATATGTACAAATTCGGTGGCTAAATCAGCAGAAAACAGTGTCTCTTTCTATAATCCCGTTGATACCCATTTTTATCGAACAGTGAATTATACCACAACGAAGACAATCCACCAATTTGCCGGAGTAAAACGAGAAATTGAAAGTGTTTAACCACACACGTACAGTGAAACAAAGAGGAAGAAACGGATCACACACAAAAATCCCAAAAGGAAATTAATCTCCTTTCTGTAGAATTAGACAGAATAGCCGGCAAAAGACGACAGAGAAACACGACAAAAGCATCCCTAGCAGGAACCACGCATTGGTGCGAATACATCACCAAAACCGGAAACGCATTATTTAACACCCAACTAACCACATCACAACGCACTCACCAAAGGAAAAAGAAAGGAATTGGTAATGGAGCAAAGGAAAGAAAGCTTTTTGGCTCACACCCAGAATCGGTGGCGGAGGATCTATCCGAGGAAGGAGATCAGACCCAAGTCCTCAAAACAAAGATTCTTCTTTGTTTGGTTGAACATGACAGGATGAATCCAGATTATAGGGAAATATGGGAAGAATCCAGATTTCATAATTTTTTTTTTTTTGGTATTTGGAAGTGATGGATATAAAATAAAAATTGTTATTTTAATGGAGGAAGTGGGGTCCTTGGGTATCTGATATTCTCAAGATCTTATCCACGGAAAATACATACATAGACACAGGGAGAGGAAGAAGAGAGAATGTATTGTATGAAGTTTTAAGGGTTGGTGTGTGGGTGAATTGAAAAAGACGTGAATTCTGATCTGTTTGTGTTTCTCAAACCTCTCGTCCTAATCGCTGTTCAGAGATGGATTTGGATGGATACCTTGCAAAGTTAGAATTGCTAACTAAACAAACACGCTTTCCGTTTGTTTTTAATTTTCATTAAACAGGTCAAACTTCGTCTAAATAAGCTTATTACAGGTGTCTAATTTACCCTTCATTGTCATAAATAAATAAATAAATAAATTATTTACATTTTAAAAACAATTACCAATAAATTAATCGTCATTAATAAATAAAAAACAATTACAATCTAAACTTCCAAAAGGAAATAAAGCAGGTAGAAGTTAGCCGTTTTATACGAAAATAAAGTTGAGGCGATTTTCGTTCGCTAGAGTGTGAATAATATCACGAATGATTAGTCATTTGTTTGACGACATAAAGAAAATGAAAAAGTTGAAATTAAAGATGTTTTTGTTTTAAAAGTCATTTGTTCTAATCAAATACAAATTATTGCTATTCGTGTCTTTCTTTTTGCTTTATTTTATTTTTCCTTTTCACTGTAAGAGACAAAAGTGTATCATAATCTACTACTGTACATAAACTTTAATCCATTGTCCAAGGGTAAAATAAGTTTTGATTTTAACCTTATTTACTCAATATTTGATAAATGTATTAATTTAGTTTTCATGATCACTCTCAGTTTTGTTATTAAATATAAGTATTTTAAGATGATTATATGTAAATAATATTAACTTAAGAGTTAAATTCCTATGATTAAAAAACATATTTATTAAATATTTAGTATTAAAATACTAGAAAAAAATTAAAAATACTACTTTTAACCTAATAATTTGAATTTTTTTAAAACGGACTTAGGTTTGTGCGTATCTTTTTTCTGGTCTTCCTTATGTTTTTTTTTTTTTTTTTTTTTTTTTTTTTTTTTTTATCGTTTTGGTTTCGTTTTAGACAACTACATAATAAAACTCGTGGAGAAGACCAATCTTTCTCCGTGCGTTGTTTAACAAACATCTAATAAAAGAAACACTTTCGTTACCCTACATCCGTTTTGAGGCGGACGTGAACAAAATGGTAAACTAACACTCACTCATACTAATAGTTAAAAATAAATTAAATTGCACCATTTGTTAGAAAGAAATAACAATATTTATATTATTATCTTATTCATATTTAATTAGCATAATGAAGAAACGTAAAAAAAAAAACCTCTTAAATTATTAAGAGTTAAGGGTAATATATATTTAAATATTTTTATTTTAAAAATATCTGAATTTAATTATTTGATCAATTATGTGATGGTAAAAAGATATTACTAAATGTTAACTTTATAAATAATAATAACTAATATCGGATATTTAGTTAAATAGTTCATTCTATAATTTTTATTATAAAAAATGTCACTAAATATTAAATTTAGAAATAAACGGACTAAAATTTAATATTTTTAAACGTTAAAAAGACTAAACTCATCGATAAAAAAAACTATTATAAAAATGGTACAATAAATTAGAACATACATTTCCCAGTTATCAATAATATTTTAGATTATACATCTGAAAAAGTGGTTAATGCTTAGAAACACAAATTCATATAGAATGTTGGCTTACCATGGATTGAAATCAACTCATGAGTTCAATTTTTGATGAATCGAAAATTTTGTCATTACTATAGATGTGTAAGTTGACTTATTAACAAATATTTGACTTTTATAATTTATTTTATATATTTATTATAAAAATAAAAATAAAATATTAAAATATCAACACGTATAATTTGATAAACAAATAAATCAAATATTTAAATTATTCAAATATCATTAAACAACATTCTAATATTTAAAAGTATTAAATTATAAACCTATATAATTATAAATAATAAATAATTATAATAAAAAAATTGTAAAAAATTAATAATATTGTTGTTTATAGATTCTAGGTGAATTCACCTTCAATCCAAAATTTATTTAACTTGTAGATCAAGTGAGACTGGTTTAGTTTAATCCAATTTTAAGAAAAAAATATGTTTCTCAACTCAATCCAGCCTGAACATCTAGTTAACCAGGATTAATCAGAGTGGAAACCCATCATCTCTTGAATGACACCCGAGATAGTAGGAATGTTGTACTTCATTCTAATGCGGCCCACATGCCTTTCTTGAATTTCCATTTTCCACTAATCCCTCATTAGAAAGTTCAATTCTGGAAAATTGAACTACTCATTTCCCCAAAATTCCATTAAATTTGTCTTTTTAGAATAAATGTTTCTAGTACCTGTCATATTTGCTTTTAATCTCTTGACAAAATATCTCATTTTAAACCTCCTTCATTTATGAAAAGAAGTGTCTATAATATCTTGTAAATGAGAAGTCAAATGGGAACTGGTCTCTGACCTAACTGAAATACCAAGAGAAATTAATCAGCCAACCAAACCTTTTGCTAAAAGCCTCATCCCACCCAAACCAGCACAACACTAAGTGCAATTGGGAAAGTTCGACCCTACCATCTTTAAAATAACACCTCCCCATCCTGTAAGCCCATTCCCATACCCTGGATAAAAAGTTGAAAAAGAAAGGGGGAGGATAAAAGCATGGCTCACATAAAAGTCTAGCAGAATGCTAAATACTATACTAACGAAAAAATAAATTCAGCTAAAAGTGCCCTAAATTTTTGGCCGACCATACATGTGTAATGAAAAAAATCTTCGAAAACAAATATCAAATTTTAAAAAAGTTACAGACATTGCTTTATGGACCAACGGAACTGGTAAAGTAGCTGGGCATTTTATGAAGCATAACTCGAATGGGAGGTGAAAGATCATTCAGCAAAACTTGGAATCGTTACCTTATATCACAATCTGAAGGAAATTGATAGGAGGTTAAAATTAGTAATAGAACAGTATTGTTTTTCAAACTGGATTTTGATGCTCCAAGGTAGTATGACGGGACTCCAATTCATGTGACAGCCATAAAGGAATTAGACCAGGAGTATGATGTGAGGCAACATTAAGTCTATGGCAACCCAACTAGAATTTGATATGATGGAATCCTTTAGTCTGTCACCGAGGAACTGCAAAGTCTAGGACAAATCAACGAAAAATATGGATTACAATCAGCAGGAGGGAGTAAAATCTAGGGAATTAAGTTTGAAGGAACTTTCATTTTTCTTCCCAGTAGACAAGACGAAGAAAGAAGTTTCAACATGAAAGAATAAGGACGGAAATATCTAACTCGAGAGAAAATGACCATAATAATCTATTATATCCTCGGTCAAAAATCTAACAGCACAAACCATTGCTCTTCTTGACATCATCAACTTCAAAATTTAAATTTAATGTTACAACTATAATGAAATCACGAGATATTTTTGTTATTCACGTATAAGCAGTCCCAGATTAATTTCTGACAATTTTCTGTTCTCAAACTAGTTTCACTTCTCACTGAGGGCTAAATTGGTAGTTAAATAAAATGCCATTATAGCATTAAAGTGGGATCTGTAAAGAGGGAAAATAATTGGACAGGTCATGGCACTTTAACTAGGAACCAACATAAAATAGATTAAATGACTAAATACACTATTTGATCCCTAAAAGATATATATGCAACTGAAACAACATTTTGACATCCTGAAAAAAGCTTGCATCATCATATTGTTAATCCTTCCAAAACCATTTAAGAAAATTCAGGAAAGAGTAATTATAAGCATGTTGGCCATCTATTTTCAGGCAATGACGAAGCTCAACTATAAAATCTGCATTAGGAGAGAATTACAATACAATTGACAAAAAAATTAAATGTTTGAAGTTCTTTTCCCATCCTATGGTGAGACAGAGAGAAAACTTATGATTTTCTCTTTTTCATTTTTTCTTTCATCTTGAATGGATCCAGCTGACCTGTCACAATGTTTTTTCAAGTCCTAATGCAACAAAGTAAAAGAAGTTGTCAGGATGTGCATAAAGAAGACAAAGGTAATTACCACACTAGGTACCCATCTCATAGTGATACTACCACTAAAGAGGTATTTCGTATGTTCTTATTTTTACACCAGCATGTCAAATCATCTAGAATCTTGTACCCTCACATTTATAATGTCAATAAAGGAAACGTAGGATATTCTGATAGCTAAGAACTCCTTCTTGATATGTTACCATAAATGTTTTATAGCAAGGATGGTACTCTATAATTTCAAAGACACTCACATTGTTTTGGAATGCCAAGTTACCAAGAACCCATATACTCACCGCGCGTCAGCTCACCAAAATTGAACCCGTACCACAATCAACTTCATATTTATGAATATGTAAATGGGACTAGTTTTCTGGAGAAATACTATTTGGAAATTAATAATATTACCCTGAACAATTGATTATAATTATCCAGCACGGCAGAACAGTAGCAATCCCTCATTTTCAAAACACTATCACACCGTCAACAATCATCAGGATTACAAAATTGTGATATTGTGATATTTCATTCCGTTTCTCGAAAATTGTGATATTTTCACACCAACTTTCTCTTATTCAACGTCTGATACGCAAAGTGATGAATCGATGGAATCTGAAATCCCATGACCATGCCTCGTTCCATACTTCTAAATTATAATCAAAGGCAGAGCTTGAAATAGAGGTGTGAAACGGGAACGGTGATTCCAAAGTCCATGCAATGAGATTTAATTTCATTTTTCCACACATATTCCTTTGTTTTTAAGACTTACAATTATCACTTTCAACAAAATTCTTCTTCACAAATTGCGATTATATTCTGAACCTGTACAAAACATAATCTAATGGACGCGTACTAGAACATAATTATCACCCGAAAACATCGCTGTTAGCTACAAGCATAATCCAAAACAGATAATACAAAACCTATTGTATCATTATCGAGTCAATTACGAGTAATAGAAGGCGTAGTGCACTTAAGAAGAAGCATAGAAGTAGTACCTCGAGAAAGCAAGCTCCAGCAGGAGGAATCGAAGGCGATATTGGACGTGAGCCTAGCGTTCGCGATAGCACTGTGAAGAGGCATCAACGACTCAACGCTTCTCACAACCGACAAAACCCTATCAAACGCGAAATTCATCCACAATGTCAAGCGCAAAAGGCAATGCAGGTCAATAAGAATAATTGAATGAAGCGTGCTGTACCTTGAAGCTCGAGGGATGCGTGTTACGGAAGACGAAGAGAACACAAACGGCGTCGTTGAGCTCTGGACGAAGCTTCTGGAACGATTAGCGAAGGATCTTGACGCGACCCTCACCGCGGAAGCCATTATGTTAGAACCCCGCGTAACCGGAAGTTGTACTAAAACCCTACACTACTATCACTTACTCTGTCTTGTTTTTTTTCATTGTTATTGGGCCGGCCCAACACAAGTTATGCGGCCCAACACGAGTTACGCGGCCCAATACAAGCGCCGTACCAAACCTATCTCCCTTATTCCGAGGTTGTTTCTGAACGCAGTTGTGTGGTGTGCGGCGAAGCAAGAGTGTGAGAATGGCGGAAGAAGCAGTTCTGGGGTACCTAGAGAAGAACGAGGAAATTACAGACTCGGGTGAGTTCGCAGCTGAACGCGGCATTGACCATAACGAGATAGTGAACGTGATTAAGAGCCTGCACGGTTTCAGATACGTGGATGCGCAAGACATTAAGAGAGAGGCTTGGGTGCTAACTGATGAGGGTAAAACCTATGCTACCGTGGGATCACCGGAAGTTCAACTCTTTCTGGCCATTCCGCCGGAGGGTATCTCTAAAGAAGACCTTCAGGTTATTTATATGTCTGTTCACTCTCCTTTCTGTAAATTTATAGGTTTTGTTAATCGATTTTTTTCTTTTGCTGGTTGTAGAAAAAGTTGGATCCTTCGCTCTTCAAGATAGCTTGTGCCCAGGCTGCAAAGAACAAATGGGTGGATATGGGAAAACAATTGATTTCTAGAAAGGTACGTTGGGTCTCTTTTTTAAGACATTAACATTTTTGTAAGCAAAATTGGGTTTTACGTACTTCATTTGGACTAGGTTATTAGATAGATGGAATGAGTCTCTCTTTATTGTGTGAGTACATTTGCTATAGGTTGCAGAGTGTGTGTGTGTGCGCGCTTATTTTCATTATTTCTGTTCTGCAATTCTAGTTTTAGAATTTCTATACTTCGTTTTTTGTGCATTTGCCTGTAGTAGAAATATAGCACTTTTTGTGGGGATGACTTCATGATTTACTGAGTATTTTAGAGAAATCTGTTTCTTGCCGCAGGTTCAACATGTGGATGACAAGGTCAAAGATCTTCTTATCCAAATACAACAAGGGCGGGTATGTGTACTAATATGAATCTGTTTTACTGTAAACTTTTTAATTACTTTCATAGGAAGAAATTTGAAGAACTTAGATCTTTTCTGGGTGGAGAGAGGGTTGTCTCTAAGTTCTATTCATTAAGGAATTGTAGGAACTTTCATGAAATTGAGGAGGTGAAATGTTGTGATGTTCGAGATATGTTAAATCATTAATTGGGTAGACGACAAGGGAAATGTCTTTTGTTGGTATCCACCATTTTATAAATGAAGTTCTTTTGGCTATATGCACTCAAGGTAGGACTTCGGTGTGGATTAATACTTTGGGGGAAATGGCAAGGTTTTACAGAGCAGCATACTCAACTCAACATATGAGACTGTTACAGGAAGTGGAAAGGGGGGATTTATTTTGAACGATTATTGTTGTTGAAATTCTTTGCTTCCTCCTTTTAGAGTTTTTAAGAGAATCTTATAGTTTTCTTCAGCAGTTTTCCGTGTGAAATTGTCATGTCTGATTAGAAATTTGACCATATGTTGCAAATGCAGAACATTGGTTCAGATGAGATCAAAGCACTCAAAGCAAGAAAGCTCATTGTCCCACAGTAATAATACTTTTTCTTGGTTGTGTTCAAGAGTCCTTTAGATATACTGAATGTGCTGTAAAAGATTTAAATATTCTTTCATTATTAAAGTTCTTCTTGGTGTCTTGTGATCTAGAACGTGGAAGGGTTACTCCTTGAAAAAAGGTCCAAATTATGCGCCCAAAAGAAAGAAGGTCGTCACTGACCTGACTCGTGATAATTTTCAGAGGTATTTTTTTTCTTAAACTACTTATAACCTCCGCCTTCATTATTTTCAGAGATCTACTTTGTGCAAGACATTATTTGCATATCTTATGAACTGAATTTTTTTTTTTTGTTAGTGGTGAGTGGAAGGAACTCGAGTTTAAGGAGTACAATTATAGTGCTAAAGGTCAGCCTCTTGAGGGTGGCAATCTTCACCCATTGCTGAAGGCAAGGAGATATACCCTGTTCTCATTTCTTTCCCCAACTTTATTTGAAATTTGGATTGAACTAATATTTAAATTGTAAATGTTATAGAAATTTTGCTCACACGAAAAATATTTATATTCTGCAAAACAAACAAGAATATAGTGTATTTTTACATATTTAAATTTTCAATTTGACACTCACAAATTTTAACTTATTTATTTTATAATGGAGGCGATCTCTTCCTGTGTTGGGTTATTTACCTGTCCCTGGCCCCAAAAATTGAGGATGATTGTGCTTGGCTATTATTTTGGCACCGTAAAACTTTGGCAAATCTGTATGATGCAGACAGACAATTTCGTTATGTCATTTCAGCTTTTTATAGAGCACAATGACAATGGTTAATCTATTTAGTGGGTCTCACCTAGAGGGAGAAGACTTTTGTTATTAATAATGGCGGTTCTATGCCCAAAAAAAAAAACTTTTCACAATATTTAATGTGTTTAATACTTTTGATTCTCTGTTTTCAGGTACGATCTCAGTTGAAACAAATTTTCCTCTGCATGGGGTGAGTTCTATCATTGTTATTTAGAAGTACGATGTTTTTTGTGGTAAATATTCAGTTCAAATTAAAAGTTCAACAGTTTTTAATCTTAATTTTTCGTACTTCAGGTTTGAGGAGATGCCAACAAATAATTTTGTTGAGAGCAGGTAATTGTTGTTTCAAAAAATTTATATCAAGCTCCTTGTATCTGTCATCAAGTTTTCTATGTACCCTTTCAACTAAAACAAAATATGTGGTTTTAACTGAGGTTTTCTAGCAAGCAGGTGAAACAAATGTTCAAAGTGTTTGCAGGCAGGTGCCTTTTTAGCAAATCTTCAGTATAACTGAGAATCAGAGAAATGTCCTAGACTTTGGATATTGCAACCGTTAAGATTTTAATTCAGAAACCAAAATTTCCCCCTTCCAAAAATGAGAGAAAAATGTAGCTTTGATTTTATTTTTTTGGAGTATTCAAAGATGATATTATCTTCTGTAAACTGTTTTATTGGACCTTTGAATGACATCAAAGTAACTAGTGGAGCTATTTTTCTTTTGTTATGATAGAGAAATGACTTGGAGACCTGGAGAAGAAACTCTTGTTCTATATGGTGAACAATGCATTACAACATCATGAAAGAAGTTTCATTTAAAAAATATATATTTTCTAAATCTAGATTCATATTGTTAATCTGCGCCCCCTTGATTCTTGCTTATATGTGTTATGTAGATAATGGACTTTATCATAAAGTATTAAATCTAACAGGTTATAACGTTATAAGTTTGCTCTCATCATAAGTTTTATATCTGAATGAAAATCTGCAGCTTCTGGAACTTTGATGCCCTGTTCCAGCCCCAACAACACCCTGCTCGTGATTCACATGATACGTTCTTTTTGGAAAGTTAGTAAAACCTTTCTTGTTTTCATCATGCTAATATCGTCTCATCTGTTTCTATTCTGAGAACCTGAAACACATATCTGCAGCTCCTTCAACAACAAAGGAATTGCCAGACGATTATGTTCTGAGAGTGAAGCAAGTTCATGAAGCTGGTGGTTATGGGTCTAGAGGGTATGACTTTGACCGAACTCAGCACTTATAGCATTGGCTATTTACTATCAATAGAGGGATATGCTTTCTGTAAAACCTTGTAATTTCTTTCTTGGTAGATATGCATATGACTGGAAGAGAGAGGAAGCAAATAAAAACCTCCTGCGAACCCATACAACTGCTGTTTCCTCCAGGATGCTTTACCAACTAGCACAGGTACCCGTCTGAATTTGCTGGTCTCATGTGCTTCTGGGTACATATTATTACATGGTGTTTAGTGCAGTTCAGGCCTCCTACTATTCTTCCTGATGATTTTAGATGAAATTTCTTAATAATGTCAACATATTTGTTTCAGCTGAACTAAGTTATGACACGTACTAAGTTTCTAGCTCTAAATTGTAGCTTGCATGATTCCTTAGTTTGCTCTGCATTTTGATATCTATGCAGAAACCATTTGCTCCAAAAAAATATTTCTCTATCGATCGTGTATTCAGAAATGAAGCAGTTGATCGGACACATCTTGCGGAGTTCCACCAAATAGAAGGTGCTACCCAGTTACTGGCACTTTGATTTTAACTCTTTGGAAATTGTTCATGTCACAAACGAAATGAGATCGCCTTTGATGGTCCTATTTTTATGCATGTCACATTTTTATGTTTTAATTCAGGTCTTGTATGTGATCGGGGACTCACTCTGTCCGACTTAATAGGAGTCCTACATGATTTTTTCTCACGCTTAGGTAATGTTCTCCTCTACTGAAAAAAGATTCAGATGTTGAGTGTAACTGCCAATGTTAATGAACGAGTGAAGGCTTTAGTAGTAAGTACGATTATTCTTGTTATTGAGCTTAGGCATGACCAAGCTGAAGTTCAAACCAGCTTACAATCCATACACTGAACCTAGCATGGAGATCTTTAGGTGAGCCTTTCTGTAATGATTACTTGGCATGTCCTTGTCTGATTTTGGATTCCTGAGATAACTTATTGATCAAGTACTTTTAACAGTTATCATGAAGGTTTTAAAAAATGGGTAGAGGTGGGAAACTCCGGCATGTTCAGGCCTGAAATGTTGCAGCCGATGGGACTTCCTGAAGATGTTCAAGTTATTGCGTGGGGGCTTTCCCTTGAAAGGTGAGAAGAGCCATACAACACTATAACCATTACCGAGAATAAAAAAAAATTAATTTCTGAAATTTAAATTTTTCATTATAATATTACTTCACAAAATTACAAATGACAGAGCTTAAAAAATGTAGTGCGACATGTTGATTTAAATTGTTTTACCTGGAAACAGGCCAACGATGATACTATACGGGATCGATAACATCAGAGATCTCTTCGGACACAAGGTATTTTTAGGGGATAAATGCAATCTGGTTATTTCTGTCTATGTAGTTTAAATTAAATATTTTTTAAACGTAGATAGTGATTTTTTTTTTTTGTTTTCGCAGGTGGATCTTGGGCTCATAAAGAAAAATCCTATATGTCGTCTTGGAATTGATTAAAGTGATTCATGTGTATCTCTTGTATTTCTTATGAGTTATAAATTACAGTTTATTTTTCCTCTTAGATTAAACACTACCTGTAGATTATTAGTTCAATTTTGTATGAAGAATTTTGATACGGGAGAAAGTTCGGCTTTTGTGTTTATTTTTTCTCGTGTTCTGAAAAATAATTGACGGAAAAGTTACTAAATTTCAGTTTCTTGTAGTTGTGATTTTACGATAAAGTTATTACATTGCAAGGACAAAAGGTGTCTCTGCAAGAGGTTTGCTTGTGTTTATTTTCCAATGGACATATCGTTGAATAAAAGTTGTTTTTTTACGAGTAAATTTTCAATAAATATTAGTTTCTTTGGAACACGTCGTAAAGGATAAGAACCTGAAATTATGTAGAATAAAATTGGAAATAGAATGAATTTAATAATTTTTCAGTCATTTTTTGTGTAAAAGCATATACGATATACCTCAAACCATCCTAATTATTAACATTTTTCTGCGCTCAAAGTCTAAACAGTTATCATGTCATAAGTTAAGAGATAGTTACTATACAGCTTTAATTTCCAAAATTCAACAACCATTCTATTTTCTGCAGAGTCATCAATTTTTTTTATGCCTGGGGTGTAGAAATATCTTCGGTAACAGCAGATTCAAATTTTCTGCGCTTTCCAATTAAGTCCTTGACCATTTTGTGGAATTCTTCATCAGTGCACGCCAACATGTATCTCAGCTTAATATTAATATGGTTCTCCACTAGAACCTTGTGCCTTGGGATGATTCGACCCTCGAGAGAATAACTGAAAAACCTGACAATGGCAAGGGCGACAAAAAAAAAAGAGTAAGAATCAAACACGATATTTTCAAATAATCTACTTTAGGTTAAAATATAATCATGCGATACCTTGGAAACTCAATGACATCTTCCAAAGGCCTGATCATGGATTTTCGCAAATAAATATACTTGGGACGAAGGACATCTGGATTGTATCTTAGCAGCAACGGGAAATCAGTAATCATCTCACCCAATTGCCGAAGACGTATGCCAAGAGATAAAAAATATTTTACATTCACATCAAGCTTATGTACTATATTGCATCCCAAGAGCTCAGGTCCAAGAGCCACAACCTTGCCAATATCTTTCTCCGTGACTCCAGCTTTGGTCATCAAGAATATGACCTATACAATATTCACATTTCAGCAACAGATTCAATTAATGCTTCTAGATGAACCAAACATTTCAATATGGTGATTAACTTATTATGTCCATGCAGCAATGTCTTTTCCATGAAGGAACATGGTTGCAGAAGAAAAGAACACACCACTGGTCTAATTTTCTTGTAGAGGCTGTAAGTGAGTAGAGGTGGAAACTTCACAAGCATGTTGCCAATCCCTTCATTGTGAACCCCTATGTCCTCAAAAAATTTTACCTAGACAGTAAAATAACAAATGTCTCGTTATCTTCAAGAAACAACACAAAAATCATTGGAAACTTTATTTTTTAATCTACTATACTTCTAATGTGTAAGAGAATACAATAACAACAAGATCTCGTGAGCTGAAGGAGTGAAAATAATGACAACAAAAACTAATCCTAGGTATAAAGTAGCACTACTAAAATCACAGAAACAAATAAAAGAGTGTTTGCATACCTTTGGCACAATAGTCTTCTCCAAGTCAGCACAAAAGACCATTGGTTTAATGATAAGCATCCTCTTCATGCCATCTCGAGTGATCCCATAATAATACAGATACTTTACAAGAGGCTTCCAATGTTCCTCAATACTGCACGCCATTAATTGTGGCCTAAATGCAAGCAATTTGCCAACATCCTCAAGTTGAAGCCCAAATTCTTTTAAGTAATTAACCTGAAAATACATTAGCAGCTTCCCACTTTATGTATATCTATATATCAAACAACCATCATCTTGCACATCAAAGTAAAATTTATACATAAAACTTTAAACTTCCTTTGTGTTTGATTTGGATAATACTAAAACTAAAATTAACAAAGCATGAAAGAAGACAGTGAGGATGCATTGCAAGACAGCTTTATTACTTTACAGTATGCTAAAATCTAATGTACCTTTTCATTCATTTCTTCCAGAGAATAGTAACCAAGCACTCTAGGAAAATCAAAAACCATTGTCCCAAAATCCTTCTCATTTAAACCCATATCTAGGAAGAAATGTGTACGAGTCTTCACTTCTTCTAAGCTGTAAGACAATAACTGAGGACAACGACTAATGACATAACCCATCCACTCCCTCCTTACTCCATTGGACTCCAAATACTGAACAATCTCATCCAGCTCCTCATGTCTGCGTTGCAAAATATCATCTCCAGCCTTCAACATTACAACACCAAGAAACTCACCTTTCACACGTACCGATTTCAACCACATGACAAAACTTCTTATGGACTCAGGTTTTCCTCTTGACTTCAAAATGATCTTCGCTATCCGGGGATACGACAGTGCATTGTGCTTCAACCATCTGCACAATCAACAAACAAGCATTTGAATTTGAAATCTCACACTGAAAACACTCGTAAGAAAAAACTAATAAGGATGATCATCCACAAGGTTTTAAAAAACAATCCTTGCCAGCAAGTTAGCATCAAGGATTTTTGTAGTAACTACAATCGTATCACCATTGCAATTGCAGCCACATTGGCCATCGGGACAGCATTGTCACCCCATTTAGTTTCACACAGACAACAGAACAAACAGCTTACCAACAACTTGTCAACCTCGGTCCTTACCTAATAAGTGGCACAACTTTAGACTCATCAATAACAGTTTTGGCGCGTAAATTGAAGGAGGAGTTTGAAAACCCAGGCAATCTTTTCAAGTTAGCAGCTTCAATCATGATGTGATCCAGAAAGCCGGATAACCTGCCAGTCAAATTGGTAGTGTAGGTGATTCCAAACTTTCCCTTCCGCATGGCTTCTTTGAAAACCTCTTCAGTGACCTTTCTTCGAATCTCGAGAGCGCGCAAAATCATCTCCTCCTCCTCCTCTTCCTTCTCATGTTTATCATCAGGGTCAGCACCTGATTGAAAGAGGGTGCGGATAGGGGGCAGAGAAGAACCCACATCGGGGTCGCTGGGAGATTGAGCGTAGATGGAACCGGGAAACTGAGGGGTCCTTTTTCTGACGAGGGAAAGCTCCAAAACCTTCACTTTCTCATCGTGGGGCATTGGGTCTAGAAGCTCGCTTGGTTTGGGAATGGAAGTGGAAATGGGTACCCCATCTTTGAGAGCGAGATGCTGAAGGAGATAGGCGGTGGATTTGGAATTGTGCTTCCGGAGAATGGAGTGATGCTCCTTTGGTTTTTGGCAATTGAAAATGGTGCATGTTGTTGTTGTTGGGTTGTGCAGTGGAAACGAGGAGCAGGGAAAGTAGGGGTTGTATTTTTGAGAAGAAACAAACATCTATTGTTTTTTCTTCTTATACGCTCGATCCAGCACGAAAGAACTCAACGTGAAGATGGAGGTGCAATCAACAATGGATAAGAGGTAACAGATATCACTCTACTTTGGTTACAAGCACTGCTTAATGAAGGACACTGACTGAGCTTTTTGTCAAAAAATATCCCTTTTTTTTAAGAACATCGTTCTGTTTCAAAAAAAAAAAAGATAGATAAAAAGGTCCCACCGAGATTTGAACTCGGGTTACTGGATTCAGAGTCCAATGTCCTAACCACTAGACCATGGGACCTCGCTGATAACTTGTATTATTCATTTTTATTTATAAACTATATATAGGTTTTAAGCTTAAAGCGAGATTTAATTCTTCACTCTTTATTAATGTACTAATTTTAGTTTTTTTTTTTAATTTAAGTTTTTATTTACATTTTTTATTCTGTCAAAAAATATTTAAACATAAATGTTACTCCGAGTATAAATTTTATTCAATATAAATAAAAGAGGTTAATAATAAAAAATAAATGATTGAATATGTATTTTCTTTCTCTTAACACTCTAAAAATTAAAATTAGTTATTTTTAAAATTTTATCCAATTTAATCTACAAATTTTAAAAATATTATTATTTAACACATTCTTTAACTAGGTTTAAAATAATGAGATCCTATTATTATTATTATTATTTTAATAATAAACTGCTTATATATAAATAGAAATTTCATAAAAGGATTTCATTATTTAGAAAACATTATCTCTCTAAAATTTCGTCCTCTAAATTTTCTCTGACTTATCTCTAAAATATCTTACCATTCTCTCATCCTTTTTTCAAATCAGAGACCGCCAGAGTGATCACTACGGCGAGATCTCCAAGTTTGTCCGATAAGAACCTTGAATTGAGTAAGTTATAATTCTGTTCTTTTCTCGGTCTTTTCTTGAAAACCTTGCATGTGTTGTAATCTGTATCGCATGTGAGGTTTGCGTATCTTGTAAGAATTCTTTGTGAGTATCGGCAATGAATGTATTTGTGTATAATTAGAATTGATTGTTTGAAGTATGATGGAATGTGAATTGTTTGATGTTTGGTATAAGTGAAATTATGATTGCATTGTGTGAATTGAGGTTGAATTGGAAAATGAACACTTGAATCATGGCTCTAATTGGTATCGTCTCACTTTGCTTAAAAACCATTTTAAAAACTAGACAACACTGCCATGAAGATGCCAATTTGGGTTATGAAATTAAGTGAAACATCTCCCAATGAAAACCAGAATATGTGTGGTGTGAGGTTGAGCCTCAAAATTCAAGGCTGAGCCTTGAAAAATGCGAGAGGATCAGCGTCGAGCGCCAACCCAGCGGTGCCTGGCGCTGAAAAATGCGAGAAGAATGAGGTTGAGCGCCAGCCGAGTGGTGCCCCAGCACTGGGACCCCTGCAGGTCTAGAACAAAATTTTAATGCTAAGGCTGAGTGTTGAAATTTGAGGCTAAGCGCTGGCTGCCAGATTTCATGTGTTTGCTATTTTGATATGTTTCATTACATTAACTGATCTGAAATGAATTATTTTGATTGTCTTTGTATGCTTTGAGTGAGATTGGGTGAATATGGACCTGTTGTATGTGAATTATGGAGGAATTTCATGGAGAAATTCTAAGTGTGGATGAGGTAGGGTATGCAAAGACATAAGGACTCAGTTTTGG
>Ga0099822_1001616_pt1 | contig 26702 bp, 14 predicted proteins | sample CowpeawhiteBW_FD_76839 | JGI IMG/M metagenome (GOLD analysis project Ga0099822, IMG submission 76839) | Root nodule microbial communities of legume samples collected from California USA - Cow pea white BW | ecosystem: Host-associated > Plants > Roots > Nodule | place: USA: California | collected... | reverse complement strand
TATATATATATATATATATATATATATATATTAAAACAATACGTAAATACGATAAAAAATAATTTTAGGTCTAACTCAATTTTACATCATCAATTTTAAATAATATATATATAACGTAAACCAATCTTAGTTTTAGTCAATGTGAAATTTTGAACACACTATTTTTACATTGTGACATATATATTTTAAGTGTAAGACTATATATTAATAGATGATTTGATAACGACCCAATAACAAATGGAATAAACTCAATAAACACAAAATTTTGCTAGGATAAGAGTTAACTTATGACTCCAATATAATATTTAGAAGTGATTTTTTTTTTCTAGTTCAACTCCATATAATCAACTTATAAGGTTAGATTTCATTTACATGTATATTTTAAACTGGTCTTATCTCTAATAAATATAAAATTTTTAATAAAATATATTATATTAAAGTTGAGGTTACCAAATGTTAAATATGAAATATTATCCAAATTTTAAAATATTAAAAGTGAATGAGTAAATTTAGAAGTCTTATGGGAATAGATGATACGACTCGTAGTTACTCTATGCAGAACATTAAAGCCTGTTTGAAATTAAAATTTTAATGTTTAGATTTAAAATATATTTATTAAATCATTTTAAATATTTAATTGTTAATATATTTTTAGTTTTTCAACTTGCACATAAAATTATAATTTATTACCGTTTCAAATTTTGATACATTTTGGTTATCAAATTTTAAAAATGAATGGATATAATTTTTTAAACTCAATTTCATTCAATGTTTTTAATATGTCAAATGCGTTTCCTAACTTACATTACAAATAGAATATATTAAAAAAGGTAAATAACTCAAATGCTAACCTCAAATGCATTTGATAAATAAAAAAATTTAATATTTTTTTACTAAAAGAACTATATTCATTCATTTCTAAAATTTGTAAACTAAAATATATCAAAATTTTAGAAATGGACGAATTTCAATTTCGCATCAAAATTTAAAAATTAAAAATATATTTAACTTTGAAATATATAAAACAACAATTGAGTCGTAAAAAATACAAATGTTGACACTTTTTATATATTAATCTTAACATAGATAAGATAGAGAAAAAGTGAAACGAAGGTAAGACAAGATAAAAAAAAGAAAAAAAAGAGCAAAGAGTTATTGTATGAATTTTTGAAAATATTTTCTTATATTTCTAGATTTATTTTCAGTTTTTTTTTTCTATTTGTAAACCTATTCTTTACAATGGGTTCTATATTCTCTAAAATGATAATCACCTTGAAATTTCTAATTCAAACAAAGTATTAAAATAAAATGAATATAGCCTTTTTTTATTTATCATATGTGTTAATTTATATATTAAATATTATTAATTGTATATCTGTTTTAATATATTATCTTTATATATATATATATATATATATATATATATATATATATATATTCAAATTATTTTTTATTTTTTATTTTATAAAGATGCTCGTATATGTACATGTATCTAAAAAAATATCAGTATTAATTACATGCAAACTCAAAACAAACAAAAAACAAAAAAAAACATCAATATTACAATATAAATGGTTTAGGACTACTCTTGGTGAGTGTTGACACTTGTGTGCTTCATGTGCTAAAGTTCATAGGAATTCAAATATATTAAAATATGATGTATATTGAATGTTTATGCCATACAATTACATTAATCAGATCTAAGCCTATTGTGAATTCTAAGATTTTTCTAAATTTGAAAGTTCTCACTTGGTAACTTTCCATACCACCTATGCATATAACTTTATAATAGATATGCAATATATTAGGTTGTCTATGAATGTTGTTTTAAGTTAAACAACATATTTACTAACAAATATTATTGGAGAATATGATTTGAAATTTGTGTACAAATATCTTGTTTTAAGCTTCTTTTTTTTTTAATTTTTTTATGTTGTAATCCATTTTCTTGTGAGTTCTATCAACAGAATCTTTTTCACTTAGAGTGTATGATCATACTTATTTCTTCCTTTCCATAATATTATAATTTCAAATCTTTAAAACGATTTCATAGTAAACGATGCAACGAGTTTTAGTATTAATTATTTCATTTCTATTTTACTCCGGAATAAATTATAAGAACAATAAATATATATGTATAGAGAGAAGAGAGAGAGGTTAACATTATTTCTAAATTTTAAATCTAAATATTATTCATTATTATTGAATTATTTTAAGAATTAATATTTATTACAAGTGTTAAAATCAATTATACAAACGACTCAAAATAAAAAAAACTTAAGTCAATTTCACTCACTTTTTAGTATGTTATAAATAATTGAATGAATTGATTTAACCTACCTATTTTTGGAAATAAGTATTCATTTATTTCACCCAACGTTACATAAAATAATTATTTTACCCAACATTACACTAAATAAATATAAAATGATAAATGATATTGTAAAAATGAAAAAAAAAATTAAAAATATATATATATATATATATATATATATATATAAACAAATAAGTTAAATATTCAAATTATTCAAAAACATTATAATATTAAAGGAAGCCAAAATCTTAAACATTTATGATGAAAAATATTGAAAAATACTCTTAAAATTATGATTAACTTACCTTGAATTTTATTAAATAAATTTATATTTAACCTCATTTTACAAAATCAACTTATAAAATAAAAATAAAATAAGAATCATACTACTTCACTATTATATTTCACTATTATATGTTATAATTTTGCCACGTGGGACGTCCAAAAAGTTATACAAATTAGCCAACTTTAAAGTTTCAAACTTCAACCTGTTGCTGTAGGAAGCTTGCTTTCAGCTGGTTTTTCTATTCTCAAATTTCAGTTTCCATGCATAAATAATTTATAGAAATTATACTTTTATACAAGGCCAAATGACAAGATGTCACGGTTTCCATGCATTTTTTTTCTGGTAGGGGTTAAGTCTGCTTTGTTTCAAGAAATTTTATGCCAATGTCAGGGTTTTGTTTTGAATGAAGAACCAGAATGAAACTCGTTCCTTACAATGCTTCAGTACTTCTTTCATTCACCCTTTACATTTTTTTTCTTTGCAGGATATTCTCTGATGCCGGCTCTAAGAATTCATGGACATGCCTTTGCTATTTTGTGTTGTTTTATCATCCTTACAGAAGCTTCTCAAACAGCCCCTTCAGAAGGTGTGAATTTGTTAAGCCCTACAAAACTTTGAAACTTTCCGTTTCACTTTTTCCTTTCTGGCTTGTCACTTTAGATTCTGTACTAGTGAACTTGGATTAAAATTTCTGTCCAAGCTGCAAAATGCGGGAGGAATTTGTAATCATGATAATGATATGTTTTAGTGTAATATTCTGCATTGCCACAAACATATGGCATATAGAACTTTTAACCTTAGTGGTTGATATGTATTTGTAGTAAATGCACTGATTGACATCAAGAAAAGTTTGATTGATCCTAAGAACAATCTGAGGAACTGGAATTCGGGTGACCCATGTATGGCAAACTGGACTGGGGTTCATTGTTTTGATAGGGCGGAGGCTGATGGTTACTTCCATGTCCAAAAGCTGTATGTATACATTATTTATCCTTCTCCTTTCTTTAACTCTTCCCAATTTCAATTTATTTTATTTAGATATTATATAAGGAAGAGTTAATGTGCATGGAATTAATACATTCTAATTATTTTCTGTTATTTCACTTTTATGAAGCTACTTAATGACTATGAATCTGTCGGGAAGTTTAGCCCCACAGCTTGGTCAGCTATCTCATCTTCAGATACTGTGAGTTGTGTAATGCTATAAATTGTTGCATGGAAAGGCGAATAACGGTATCAGAGAAAAGGTATTATCATATGACATACTAATATCCTCATTGTTTTATGCTTGAAGGTCTTTCATGTGGAACAATTTGACAGGCACAATACCGAAGGAAATTGGAAATGTCTTGCCATTGGAACTCTTGTAAGAACACTGCTAAAGCAGTAAAAGTATTAGTACAGTTCCTCATCAAGTTTTTATTTGCTAACATAGTTGTTTAAAAGAAGGATCTTATTTGCTTTAGTGTGTATGCAGAATAAAATTCATACTTCTGTTGATATTGATGTGCTATGAATACGCATATTGTATTTCTCTGAGACAAGATTGTTGTTCAGATCATCAGAGTCAAATTAATTTACTGAGTATAATTGGAAAACTTTTGGTAAAATAAAAGCTTCTATGTGGGGGAAATTTCTGATGTTCTGCTTTCTGAATGCCAGTGTTAGTGACTGAACAGTAGTGATCATGCTAGTGCTCCTTAGTTATTTTTGGTATATTTTCTACGCAGGCTCCTAAGTGGGAATAAGTTATCTGGTAATTTACCAGATGAGCTTGGCAACCTTTGGAATTTGGATAGACTCCAAGTTGATGAAAACCAATTGTCAGGTCCTATTCCGGAGTCATTTGGCAACATGGCCAAAGTTAAACATCTGTAAGCGGGTCTATAAACCAAATGCACCATCATCTCATATAGGAGCTAGATTTCTTACGTGTTCCATTATCTGCTTCATTTGAATCTTCGCAGCCACATGAATAACAACTCGTTTTGTTGTCAACTTCCTTCCACACTTTCAAATCTGTCTAATCTCGTGCATTTGTGAGTATTTTGAAGCCAATTTTTTCCATTGCATCTTCAGAAGCATGTCGGCATGACCTTTACAAGTTTTTGTTGTCTCCTTTTTAAATGACTTTTCAGGCTTGTGGACAACAATAACCTATCTGGTAACCTTCCACCAGGTTTCTCTGTCTTGCAACGGTTAAGAATACTGTATGTTCTACTTCCACCTTGTTTAGATTGTAGTATTTATTACTTGTATTACTGTTGACATGCATTGCTTAATATCTAGTGTAGCATAAGTAGACATGTTTAAAATCATTCTCTGATACACAAAGTTCTCAGGATGATGAAACAAGAACATTAATGACCATATAAGTACATACACCTTGTCTAGGTTGTTCTGACAATTGAAGATATGCCTGATAGAAGAGCGATGGTGTATACATCACAGGACAGAACTAAATGGCAACATAAAATTTCTGAATAGAATTCCATTCTTTCTTCTCAAGGACTCCCTACTCTGTAAACTGATTTTTAGCATTTAGGAGAAATGATAGTCATGTCTTGCATGCATGGACTTGCTGACGCATGCAGGTACATATGTCCTTAATGTTCAGCATGAAATCCTTCTTTTCATTTGCTTCTTACTTCAAAAGGCAAGCAACTCTATATAAAATGATTTGAATTATTAGTATAATCGACTTTATACAACAACTTTATGGAATTATGGAGCCCTGTCACACGTTTGAAACTAAAGCGATTTGTAATGTATCATCAATTCATGTTCTTACTCTTTTCAATCCCCAAGGTAATTTGGTTGTGTGTAAACTCAATCCAATGACTAATAAGAGTTTCCCTTTTTTAAGCTATTTATGATTCATTTTGTGCAGTCCATGCCAAAAGGTGGGGATAAAAAGGGCAGTAGAAGTCTTGGGTATAAAATAATAACAAAAAGATTTTAGATGGGGAAATATGATAGCATACATATCACTAGCAGAGCCTTAGGTTCCATCAATAGGTATAAAAGAAGCAAACTGATAAAAAAGGTATGTATATTGAGAAGTATTTAGTTTTTCTTTTCTTTTTAAAATGCCCAGCATGAATAGTCTTTTACAATCCATGCTTCCCATAAATCAATCCTCTACATATGTTGTACTTGATCATCCATTGATGCCTTTATTTTAGTTTCAGGTTTTTATGATTGTGAGTTAATACTCACAGGTGTAGCCTGTAGATTCTTCCTTTCCATTTTTAGTGATGTTTTATCATGTAATGTAACTTATGCAACAGTCAACTGCAGGACTCGTGTGAATAAGATATCAACGGGGTGGGTAGGGTACGGGTAGTAGCTCTTCCGTACCCTATCCGCCAGATAAATATCTGTCCCGTATCCCGTATCCCGTACCCATATCCGTCAGGTATTCGTTATGCGGGTACTCGTATAAATTTTTAATATCCACAGATATCTACGGTTACCCACGGGTATTTACAAAATAAAAATAAATATTTAACTACATATTTTAATCGTAAATTCAAATAAAATACAATACATCACATTCATAAATTTTAAATAAAGTCCAAATAACCCATTTAAATAGTGTTGAATGACAGTTTACAAAAAAATGATTTTTTTTTTAAAACTAATTGATAAAAAAATAACTCATTCAAACTCAATATGCTGATATTTTAATCATGTTTTTTTTTTTTTTAATTTAAACTAGAGTATAACGGGTACGAATATTTATGGGTATGGATACTATAATATCCGTATCCACCCCGTTAACATGCGGATATTATACCCGTACCCGCCATTACCAGCGGGTATCCATTTACAATATTCATTATTTACTCGTTACGGGTTTTATCTACAAATATCCGCGAGTACGGATTTTTTTGATATCTCTACCTATGAACAGTTGAAATACTTTTAGTTTGCAAAGGTGGTTCTTACTTCTAGTATTCAGCTGCAAATTCAAAAGTTTGTAGTCTTTTACGTATTCTACGAAGGACTTTAAGTGTATAATAGCACATCTTGGACGTCAGTTGGTAATTTTATGGACTAGTGAGTATTTGATGTTTAACTATAATCTTGTTAGGAATCGAATTGAGTAATATATAGGGAGAAGACTCACACACCTATTATCTAAAGATAATGTCTTAATCTCTTTTATAAATTTGTTTATGATTTATTGGTATCAAAATTCGTAGATACATCCTCCAACTATATATATATATATATATATATATATATATATATATATATATATTTATTTATTTATTTATTTTGTGGAGATCTCACATCAATAGTTTTGTATAACGGAGATAAAAAAACAATCCTGGATACATCCTTACTAAATATATAATCAATCTCAATGAAACATAAATTTCCTTAAAACAAGTGTCTTACCAAAAATAAAGCGTCCAGAAGTAGAGAAGGATATCAAAATCTACAATAATGTAATTATCTATATATTAAACATTGATGTGACTGTAGGACAGCACTTTGAATGCTTTCACGTGTACTAAAAATTGGCTAGAAAAGGGATTTTACCAACAATTATGATTTTGGTATTGACTTTTTTTTCGATGCAGCCAACTTGATAACAATAATTTCAATGGGAATGAAATTCCTTTTACCTATGGAAACTTCTCCGGTCTAGTGAAATTGTAAGTACTTTTAGGATAGACACTTCTTTTTGTTTTAAATTTAATATAGCATGTTACAGATACTTACTGACCCTTTTTTAGTTATCAACAAAGTACTTAAGTTTTTATTTTCAACTGTTAATTCAACATACTTGTGATTATTTTTGTTATTTAAGTTTTTTTTTTTTTTCTGTCTGACTGAACAGAAGTCTGAGAAACTGCAATCTGCAAGGAACTATTCCTGATTTCAGTTCAATAACCAACCTTAGCTATTTGTAAGTTAAAATATCACTTGTGGATTTGTTCTCTCTATAGTATTTAATGAGAAAGAAATCATCTACTACTACTCATGTTTTAGTTACCAACTAATGTGATTGGTTCATGTTTTAGAGACCTTAGCAGGAATCAGTTTACTGGAACTATACCATCAAACAAACTTGCAGACAATATGACAACTATGTATATAAATACTCAAGTTTTGTTTGTATATTTTGTATCTATGTTGGTTTCCTTTCATCACAATGTTAATTTTGCTGAATCCTAGTCAGTTAGCGATGACATATTTGAGTTTGATGCAGTAATTTTCTTACTATTGCAGTGATCTATCCAATAATCTTCTCGAAGGACCAATTCCTCTAAGCTTCATATACCCCAATCTTCAAAAACTGTGAGAAGATATATACCTGTCAATCTGTTTTTCTCGTTATATTCATTCAATTATTTCATATCAATATCTTGAAATATCTTAAATAAAACTTTCTATTGAAGAAGCCATCGTTGGCATCACTTCTTGGATTTAGTGAGACTTCCGTCCAAGTGAAAGTCTTTGCACATTGGGTTGATGTTTTTGTTTCATTGTTAAACACAGGTCACTTGAGAACAATTTGCTAAATGGATCAATCCCTGCTAGCATATGGCAGGACAGGGCCTTCAATACTGAAGACAAACTTAAAATGTAACTTCTGAATCCAGATTACTGCTATAATCTAAAGGAATATTAATTTTTTTCATCAAGTTAAATAACTTTGCTAAAGAATTTACTATTGATGGAGTGTATGTTATATTATGTCATTTTCAAAGTAAATTCATTTTCTTCTTCTTATATGTGTGCAGCAATCTCGAAAATAACTCACTAGTCAACGTTTTGGGAAATCTGAACCCCCCAGCAAATGTTACCTTGAGGTTTGCTCAGTCTTTGTTGTTCATATCGTGTTCAAAATATCTCATACATTTATGCTTAATTTTTAGTTCAAGTGTTTCACTTTAAGTATGAAAATAATTGTCAAAATTATTTATAGCCACTATACATTTAATAAGAAAGAAATTGAAATGATGTTTTGTTTGGTGTTCATAAATTATAATAAGAAGCACAAGTACTTCTATATGATATGCCTTGTCTTGTTGTAGCAATGCCAGATGCTACATGGACACTTTGAATAGTTTTAGTCTCGCGTTAGTTATAATTCAGTTTAGATGTTATATTATATCTGTTTCTGTCCTTTTGAAGTTGCCATTTCCTAGTGTCCCCGTGTTACTCGGATATGTGTTTTCCAAATATCTCGTGTCAGTTCTTTCTTTTTTCCTTGAAGGCTTTATGGCAATACAGTCTGCGACAATTCTAACATAGAAAATATTGGTCAATATTGTGGACCTGGAGGAGATGAAGAACATGAAGTAGTCAAAGACCCAAATAATGCATCAAGTGTGTGTCTAATTCAAGATTGCCAAGCAGATAATTCATATGAATTATATGTACCCTCTTTCCCAATTCCTTGCTATTGTGCAGCTCCTCTGATAATTGGATACAGGCTGAAAAGTCCAAGTTTTTCTTACTTTGCTCCCTATTTTGCAATGTTTGTAATATATGTAACTGATTCCTTAAGCTTAGAACACTATCAGTTATCAATATCTGCTTGGGAAGATGGAAACCGTATAACCATGTATTTAAAACTATTCCCTTCATATGATTCCCACTTAAATATGTTCAACGAAAGTGAGGTCGATCGTATTAAAACCACATTTACATCATGGCGATTTCCTCCCAATCATTTCTTTGGACCATATGAACTCCTGAGCTTCACTCTTGTTGGACCTTATACAGCTAGTAAGTTTCGTAATCTCAACATTTTATTATTGAATCTTATATGCGTAGCAAATTTATGCCATGTGTTGATTACACTATTACCATTGCAATCCATCAAATATTTTTTTTATGATTTTTATGGAACAAATTTCTTTTGCTACTTGTAGAAGTTATTGGCATTTTAACATGCATAATACTGGAAGATTTCGCTATAAATTCTCTATAAAGCATTGTAACAAAGATGTTGCTATAAATTTTATATATTTTAAGTATCACTGCCAATTGGTTCTAATGGTATATACCTTATGTTTGTGACGTTTGGAGCACACACAAAGACAAGCTACCAAACCATATGCGTCCCTCTTTGTACTTTGGTTACAGATCTCTCCTTTTAGTTAATCTGTTATTAGAATTGATTTGCCTTTGCCGAGTTTCTCTAATTTAACTTTCCTTTTATAGCTACTGATTCAAAGAGGGGTAGATCTAATTCACTCATATTGGTTGCTGCTATAATATCAGCTGTTGCTAGTATAGCAACATCTGCTCTAATCATTTTCCTGCTTTTTAGAAGACGTGCAAAATATCTGAATAGGAGTTCAAGGAAACTTAAGTGTAAGTATTGTAAGTCTTTCTGCTAGCGTCATTTTGATTTCCTTGAAGAATGGGATTCCATGCCTATTTCTTTTTGCAGCCCCTAGTGTACACATTAAAATAGACAGTGTGAAAGAATTTACTTTCATAGAACTGGCTATTGCTACGAACAATTTTAGCAGCTCAAGTATAATTGGCAAAGGAGGTTATGGGGATGTCCATAAAGGCATTTTGTCAGGGGAAACACTTGTGGCCATTAAACGAGCAGCAGAAGATTCCTTACAAGGCCAAAAGGAGTTTTTGACTGAGATTGAACTTTTATCAAGGTTACACCACCGAAATCTTGTCTCACTGATTGGATACTGTAATGAAGAAGAGGAGCAGGTATATATCATATAGCTAGTAACTGCACCTTTGTTGTCTGCATCATCTTTGATTTAAGTGTTGTTGAAGAATTCAAATGTGAGAAAGAAATCGCCGTGCACAAATGCCATAGCATAATATGCATTCCTCTAACTACTGAGGCAGTTATTTTATTAGCGTCCCGTTTGTCTCCTTTAGTCTGTTTAGACCATTTCGCATGCTTGTTCTTTATGTTTATCTGGTTTGGTTTGGTGTGTCTGTTCTGTTAAGCTCACAGGTGAGATGAAGTCATCACTAACTGTTTAGAATTAGTAATAATATTATTGTTCTCATATATTCTTTCTGGTGGTTCAGATGCTGGTTTATGAATTCATGCCCAATGGCACCCTAAGGGACTGGATTTCTGGTATGAAATTGTTGGAATTTTCTGTATTTGGAAGTAAAAATAAATATGTACCACCTTGTTTTGTTAGTGCATATTATCTCTTTTTCTTTATGTTTTCTGCTCACCAGTTTTAATCTGCATGGAAACTATATATGCTAAAGCAATTTTAATATCTTCTTAGTAAATGTTAGGGTTTGTATAATAAGTTTAAAAGCTTTTCTAATCTGACCTCTGTTGTATTGACACAACTGATGAGATCTTTTATAGGGCTGTTACGTGTCTACAGTTGATTGAGGAAAAATAAATATTTCAATACAGCTAGAAATAAAATGTATATGCTTTTTAAAATACTTATCTTTTGCTCCTAATATTTGGCGAAGCCATGTTGAACAAAGGAAATCATGATAAGTCAATGCTGAAGTTCATAATTTTATTGTCATTCTATCTTTATAAGTAGAAAACAAAAGGATAGAAGTGAACATGTCATAAAGGAAGGACAAAGGATAGTATAATAATGCAGCTCCATGATTTTGAATTGGTGCTGTTTTCAGTAATGCTAATAAGATATAATTCAAAGTTAATATACTAAACTGTGGCAGGTAAAAGTGAAAAAGCCAATGAAAGACAAGATTTTGGTATGAGGTTGAAAACTGCATTGGATGCAGCCAAAGGCGTACTATATCTTCATACAGAGGCTAACCCTCCTATATTCCACCGAGATATTAAAGCCAGCAACATACTTCTAGACTCCAAATTTACAGCTAAAGTAGCTGATTTTGGACTTTCACGGCTTGCATCAGAAGGATCTGGCACTAAATACATTTCAACTGTTGTGAAAGGAACACCAGTAAGTTTGTCAAAGAAAATTTGGAATGATTTCAGTTTCAATATTGAAGACCTGAAGTTACATTGAGAAATTTCTGATTTAAATAAATATTTCAATTGATACAATTCAATTTTGAGTATTTAATTATAAGAGTTCCATGGCTTGGCATATCCTTCTCTTCTATTTAATAGTCTCATGTACAAGCCACTCCATACTAGTCAAATTCCACTTACCATTTAATTTTAGATGTAGCGTAGTTAAAACTTGTCTTATCATTAAATCGTATACTTTTGGGCTGCTGCAATTTCTGTCCTTTCTTACCTGACACTGAATATCAATACTATCTGAAATATGACTATTACGTTGTAATTTGCCTGCAGGGTTACCTTGACCCAGAATATGTATCGACTCATATGTTTACTGACAAAAGTGATATCTATAGCCTAGGAGTTGTGTTTCTGGAGCTTTTGACAGGGATGCAGCCAATCTCACGTGGGAAACACATTGTTACCGAGGTACTCTTTCTATTACTTTTTCTGTCTGTCATATGTGATCACCTAATCACTAAAACTATTGCATAAAACTTATCATGAAAAGTTGAAGTAAACCATGTATGCATTGGCAGAAGAACAGATTTATATACTGATATCTAATTACACATGGATACGTATGATGAGATTTTTCTTTTTGCAATAAATTTCACAGAAGTCATACCAACAATGATTCTGGATTGATTGACAGTATAAATATTTGTATATTGATAATGCATACGAATTAAACTCAAAATTGACTTTTGTGGTAGTACATTGTGTAGAAAAATGTCACATGAATTCTGATATATCTGATTTATTTCCAATCCATGTAAAAAGAAGTACTAGATAAACTTACCAATATCATTAATGGTACATAATTTGGTGTCAGGTTAATGCGGCTTGTCGATCTGGCATGATATATTCCGTCATAGAGAGAAGAATGGGGTTATATCCCTCTGATTGCTTGGACAAGTTTTTAACTCTGGCCCTCAGATGTTGCGAAGATAAACCAGAGGAGAGGCCATCAATTCTAGACGTGGTGAGGGAACTAGAAGATATTGCTGCAATGCTATCACAAAGTGATGAAGCCAGTTTCCCAGATGTTGCCATAGATAACTCAGGTGAAATGGCAACCTCATCATCTTTAGGATCTAATGCAGCAAGAGAGGATCAACACAAGTACGCGTATGTGTCAGGAAGTAATCTTGTCAGTGGTGTCATTCCCACCATTGTTCCTCGCTGATAATGTGCTATGCCATCAGTGCCTTTCACACACTTCAAATATGTAAATATACTGTTTAGTGCTGGCAAGTTTGGGTGTAAGCTATTAAATTTTTGTGTGTTTTGTCAAACAGTGAAAGCACTTTTTCTTGTTTTCATAATTATAAGTTTCCATGACAAAATTGTTCTGGACATGGCATGAACACTTTGTCCGATAATGTTGGGTTTGAAATAAACTTAAATGTATTAAACGTTGGAGCCTTAGCAGTTGAAATCTTATGAGTAGTCAATGCATTAACCATTAGAGTCTTATTAGTAATTAATGTGTTAGTCGTTTTTGTATGTTTTGAGTAAAACAATAAAAAATATGTGAGTGTATAAACTGTATTCGTTGATTGAATGAATAACACAAAATAAGTGAATCAGTTTATTTACACAGTAAATTTGTTGTCTACAAGTAGTGGCTAAAAGCAATGTAGTTCCTCTGTAAAATCAAGAAGCTTTCGCCGTAAAAACCAGGTTGGAGGTTCCAAGCTTTCCGATTTTGGATGCACACTACTAGAGCTTATGTTGTAATTGGTCTCCATTACGTTTTTGTAAACTTGCAAAATCAGAGAAAAATTGTTCTGAATCTTAGAAAGCATCAGCAGAGTTGAATAATTTGGTGTGTATTACAGTCTTAATTATGCCACCAAAATTGGGACACGTGATCATTTCTCCCTATAATTTTAACGCCATACAAAAGTGATGGAAAGTTGTAATAAATGCTTGCGTATGTATGTGTAACGGGTAGACGTGTTAATTTGGTGCAACCCAGAATATTTGACCAAGATCCACGTGGACCGAGGCCAAAAATGTACACGGGACAAAAAAAACTCTATTAAAAAAACCCACAAGATCAAAAACCCAACAAAATCAAAGTGGAGTAGGATTAAACATATTTTCTTCTTAAACAAGAAAAATATATTATTTTATTAAACTTTTGACTTAAGTTTTTCTATCTAGACAATCAAGCTTGGCTCACCCATCTCCATAGTGAAGACGTGCCAGACCAAAGACAAGTTGAACCGATCCAATAGTTAAGAAGGGGTTGGGCTGGTTCGACAGTCGAGACAAACAAGGTCGGACCAATGATCGAGATAGGCCGGATTTGGTCAATGACCGAGTCAGGCTAACGATATAGACGGGTCGGGTCGAGTCGAGCCAGGCTAACAACCAAGACGGGTCGGGTCTAGGGATGTCAACAAGGCAGGTAGGGTACGGGTAGTAGCTCCTTTATATCCTACTCGCTGGATAAATATATGTTTCGTACCTGTACCCATATCCTTGTAGGTATCCGTTATGCATTTGTTATGCGGATACCAACATATTTTTTTGATATTCACGAATATCCATAGGTACCTGCATTTACAAATAAATGAAGATTTTTTAAAACCAATTGATAAAAAATAACCCATTCAAAATAAATGTGTTAATGTTTTAATAATTTTTTAAAATTTAAATTAGAGTATAGCAGGTACGGGTATCCACAGGTACAGATACTATGATACCCGTACCCACCCCGTTAACATGAAGGTATACCAATACCCATTACCCGAGGATATCTATTTTCAATATCTATTTCCTACTTGTTGAGGGTTTTATCCGCATATACCTGTGGGTACAGATTTTTTTGACATTCCTGGTCAGGTCAAGCCGACCTTGAGAGATAGTAGAGACAGGTCGGGCTTGGCCGAAAGGCGAGATGGGTCAACTCGAGCCGACGAAGAAGAGAAGTCTTTGTCGTCAAGCGAGCCAAGCCCATATCAGGCACAACTCGTCTCTAACATCGGCACAAATTGGCTCGTATCGACTGTCGACCAGACCCGACTCAATCTGACATGTCTCGACCGTCAACATCAACTCGACCCATCTCGCCCATCGGCCTGAGTTGGCACGGCTCGCCCATCAACCGGACTTGTCTCGCCTGTCGAACCCATGTTAACTCTAATTCTAACCCACTTCGGGACGGAGACTATTTTTTTACTCCCTCATTTTGGGCCCATGAAAAGTGGGTCAGAGCTTGTCCATGCCAAATTGATATTTCTAGTAACTAATATGTGTAATTGTGGCTTGTGTCTTAGATTTTTAGTGAAAGAGGATTTTTATCTAAGAGTTACTTTATATATATATATATATATAATTTGGGTCAACAAACATTAGATGTTTAAGATTGAAGAAAGTTAATTGTGCTGGTGACTTTTTTTCAAATTTAAAGCGCTAATGTTTATAAAATTTATGTTCACATGTTTGTCACTCAAGTAGTTTGTCAAGGAAAGAGCATAAACAATTTTGCTTATATTTTCTTAACATATATTTTATAGGTCCAGATGTACAACTTATCATTTAAAAATTTTACTCCAATGTTATGTAAGAAATTTGTGTAAATCGTGTTATTTTATCTTACATATTTTCATTTTTTACACTAGGATAAATGCATGTATGATAGCACTTCGTGCACGTGTATCATTTTTTAAATATTTTTAAATTATTTAAATTTTAAAAATAATAATTAAAAGAGTAAAATTGAAAAAATAAAAATTGTATATATTTATAGATATAACTATAAATAAAATAAATTTAATTATTGAAATAAAAAATATTGTGTAAATAATTTTTTATTATTAGTAATTATTTAAATTTGAAAAACTAGTTACTGAATGATAAAAAACAAATAATTATTTTATAATGGATAGTTATTTGAATTAAAAAATAGTTAATAAAATGATAAAACTAAAAAAAGAAATTATTATGAATAATTATTTAAATTTTAAAAATATTAATTAAAAGGATAAAATTGAAAAACAAAAACAAGACACATAAATGTGTATCCTCTTTATATAGATTTAAATTTAAAAAATATTAATTAAAAGGATAAAATTGAAAAAAAAAATACAAAAATGTGTATCCTCTTTTGTATAGACTAGTGTAAACACAAGCATATGTGTATATGATTTTTCTGAATATATATAATATTAAAAAAATTTAATAAATAAGGAAAAAAGTTAAGATATGAAATAAATTTATATTTATTAAGAAAAAAAATGAAATAAATAGAGAAAAAAAAACTATTAATGAATAAAAAATAAATTTGTTAAAACAGTTTTATAGAAAATATATAAAAATAACTCTCGGTCATTAAAAAGAGAATTATACTATGAAGGGTAAAAAAAATTATATGATAAAGGGCAAAAGAAACGATTAAGAATTGAACTTTTACAATGAAGGTCAATTAAGTTTCAATAGATACTAATCACTTAGGCCTTGTCTTCCTACACCTCCGTATATTAAAATCTTTCTAGATTGTGGGATCCAGAAAAAAAAAATAACATTTTGGACCGTAGAATTTGGATTTGAAAACTATATTTTTCTTAAAAATATTTTTTGAGCTGTACAATTCAGAAGTCAAATGACTTTCTAATTGAAATTTAGAAATTGAATTTTTTTTCTAACCATTTTTTGTCGATGTACAATACAATTCAAAATTCATTATTGACTTTTAGATTTTGGAAATCATTTATTACTTTCGAATTGTATAATAAAAAAAGAAAAAGTGAAAGGTTTTTCTTTTTTTTTTATATGGGAGTGCAGGAAGAAATATATTGAGGAAGAATGAAGAAACTGTTTATTCTACTGTTATACAAAAACGTAGTCTGGCTAGGCTAATTTACAAAAAGGGAGTATGTGTGTTTATTAATTGGAGAGTGTAAATAGTAGTTACAACCCAATGGTAGTAATTGAAACCCAATGTTAAGGCCCAAATTTGAGAGGGGAAGAAGAAGTGCACGAAAATGTGGTTGGCAAGGAAGATACACACACCATCATCACCATCATATCATCATCTACATACATGCATCATCTGAGTGTTGTGTTGTGTTGTGTTGTGTTGTGTTGAATTGGGTGGACAAGACTGACACGACAAGGAACGCAGCAGCTCACAATGCTAACCCTCAATCTCAATGCTATTTCTTCTTCGTCGGTTCTCTTTCTTTATCTCCCACCTCGTACACCTGTTTTTTTTATTCACTTTTGTCGTTATGATTATATATTTCTGTATATCTTTTGTTTCAGGTTCTCAATTGTTCCATTTCATGCCAATTATCCTCTGTCTACTCAAACACAATTGTTATTTCCTTCCAATTTTAATTACTCCATTGCTACTACAGGTGGACACACTCTCACTGTCTTTGTTCTTCCCTTTTCTCAATTTCTTATCATAATTTATTCACTGTAAAGGTTTCCCTTTTGGCTGCAGCAACCAGAAAGTTCAAGTCTTTTCAGCTCAAGGCTGGATTTTGGGAATCAATTAAATCTGGGTACCTTCAATTTTCATTCTTCATTTTGGTAATAAAAGGAAAACCAAAAGGGCACCAGCCCCTATACTTGTATTGTGCAAAATCTTATACACATTCAAGGAAATTGGCACTTTGTGCCTTAATTTTGAAAGCAAGCTATTGATTATCTAAGTATAAAAGTATTATCAAACATGTGTACCCTGTTGCTTTTGGGAGTTATATGATGGTTAGTGTATCTCTTATCTTGAAAATACCCTTCACCTAATGACTTGTTTCCTCGTCAAGGTTGATGAAAGATAACTCAATGCAAGTCATTGATCCACCCTCTATAGATGAAGAAGATGAAGAACCTATGCCTCAAGAGTTTGTCCTTGTGGAAAAGACAGAACCTGATGGAACAATTGAACAAATAATATTCTCTTCAGGTGGAGATATTGATGTATATGATCTTGAAGCCCTCTGTGACAAGGTGTGATTCTAATGTGTCTTTAAGTTGTGTGTTGATTTTTCTAATTACTATTGTAAGGCAGTTTTGAAGTCACTTCTCTACAGTCTTCAATACACTGAAATCATGTTAGTTTTGAAGTTACTAAGTTTGTCAACACTAGGACTTTCTTGCTAATCAGCACAGTAGTTTCCTTTAGTATATGTTCCTTAATACACATCTACTGAGTATTTTTTTTAACATCATAATTTACTAATTCAGTGTATAACTTTTATCAATAAAGTTGAGTGCTTAGACTTTGTTATTTAATCATGCTCACCCTCTGGCAAAATGAATGGTTATGACTTTGACAGGTAGGGTGGCCACGTAGACCACTGTCAAAATTAGCTGCGGCTTTGAAAAATAGCTATATAGTGGCCTCACTTCATTCTATAAGAAAGTCGCCTGGGTCAGGTAAAATTACTATGGCATCTTGTTTTTGTCTTCTGTCTAAATCAATTAGTTGAATGGTTAAGCTTTTTCTTTATTCTTATACCTATCTAAACCTATTTGATGAACATCTTAGTGTACTTGGCGAAGTTATTTAACAGAGGGGGATGAACAGAAGAGATTAATTGGCATGGCCCGTGCTACGTCTGACCATGCCTTCAATGCCACAATTTGGGATGTTCTAGTTGATCCTAGTTACCAGGTATTTTCTGTCACTGAACTTGGATTTTGAATGAAAACTCTGGTGTAGTTGCTTGAAAAGTTTGCTACCAAAAGTGGAATATGCAAAATCTCAAATTCATGTATAATATACTTTAGTCTAATGCATAAATCATGGTAAATATTGAATTGGCATCACTCTGTGTCCATTTTTATTTAACGATGCAAAATTCCCAAAAAAGTTAGTGGTATTCTGTACTTTCCCCCTCCATTCTATTTCAAACTACTCCAGTAAAAACCACTCTCTACTTTATCTCCTGCTAAATTTCCAAAATATTCAGCCATAGAATGAAGATAGTTAATGCTTGAATCTCTAATTTTATTGGAAGAATTGTAAAATCACATGGTACTGCATTCGAGCATTCTGCATTTCTGCCAAAACGAATTTTGTCTGATCCAATTTAAGCTTAAACCATGGCTATAGGTTCCATTTGAATAAACAACTTAGTTAAGGTCTTTTGAACATCTGCATATTATGTAAGTTGTTTTCATAATCAAAGGACAATTCTGGTTAATCTATTTTATGTAAACTGTTTTCATAAGCTATCCTAGAGAGCTTGTTGAAATCAGCTGAAATCAGCTTATGAACTTATCAGAAGCTATTTTAAAGCTATAAACAACACAAGTACTCATGTTATAAGTCCAAACTAGTTATACTGCTTATTGATGCTGTTTTTATTGTATAGGGCCAAGGTCTTGGTAAAGCTCTTATAGAGAAACTGATTAGAGCTCTTCTGCAAAGGGACATTGGCAATATAACTCTGTTTGCAGATAGTAAAGGTACAACAATATTGTTATCCTTTATGCATAGTATCATCACTCGTGTTAATCACAGGATTGTGCAAAGTCTCAAAGCTGTTCTGTCTATCAAAAGTGCTTTGTTATTTTGTGAACTTGTGTCATGCTTTCCATGGTTTCTTTCAAGTGAATACAAAGCAAGCCATTTCTTCCTGCACCTCCATAATATCAACCTATACTCCCATATATTTTTGTATTCCGAAATACAAAATAAAAAATGTAATCCACATTGTATAATTCAGAATACAGATATATTCTGGATTTTACAATTCGGAATGCAATTTTTATATTCTAGATTGTACTTTCTGAAATGTAAAACTTACACTCTAGATTGCACAATCCGGAATACAGAAATTTATGGAAGTGCAGTAAGAAGTTTAGGGAGGTGCAAGAAGAAGCTGCCTACAAAGCAATGTCATAAATTTTAAGGGCTACACTATGGAGCCTTCATTTAGGAACATACTTACCCATTTAACTTGACAATATTCTTCTTTTACTGTGTCATTGCCTCCAGTCTTGACCAATGCTATTCTTATACTCAGTACCTAATTTCCTTCTAATTGGGGATGTAGTTTGGTATTGTTTGGCAGCTTGGAGTCTCAATATTTGCTTTTTTGTCCATTGAATGCAGTTGTGGAATTTTATCGCAATTTAGGCTTTGAAGCTGACCCAGAGGGCATAAAAGGCATGTTTTGGTACCCCAATCACTAATTGAAATTCCACAAAGCTTGCTTTTTCTGATGTCAACGTTGCAATTTGCAACAACAAAGTATATATAACAGAGAAGCAGTGTCAAATTTACCTATTACTTGTAAGATTAAGGTACAAAGATTGGATGGCAACCCTGTGATTGATTATTGCGATAGTGTTAACAAGTTATTCTTTTTCTTTTTTTTTTAAGTTTCACTACTTTTGATTATAATATCCTGCTTTATATTTGCAAAAGCTGAAAACCTTCACTACTTAGTAATTGTGATTTTGTTTTCTTTTTTTAATATTTGTTCATTCTGGATGAATTGTATCATATAAAGATAGTTTTCTTATGGTGTTTGGATGTTGAGTTTATAAACACGGGTACTGTTAATGGCATTTTTCTCTCAGTTAACTAGTTTTTTAATTATCTGTTAATTAGCTAAAAATCATAAGTACTATGACATATCTTAAAGTAGTTTTTATAAAAGGTAACAGATTTATCACGTATTAAGGTTTGAAATAATCAGATAACATGATTGTCTTGTCTCATTAAGAGAGGTTAGTTAAATGGATTACGAAACAGTGGAGTTACACCGAAGCTTTAGAAATATTATGAAGATTTTCTCCAAAGTCTTCTCTGTTTATTAAAATAGTTAAAAACGAACATCTAACCTCCTCTGACTATTTCTTTCAATGTTTTTCTCCTTTCTGGTAAAACAATTTAAACTAATTTTTCTTCATTTTTTTTTTCAATTTTATAACAAGTTTCTGTTGTGTATTATGATTTTGTTATGTATGACAAAATAGATATGAATATTGTCATTTTTGTAACTCACATCTTTCTTTAATGGTGTGACCTTTAAAGCTCACCTCTTACTAAGGTGGCAAAATTAGTTGGATATGATAGATGGGTAGGAATTTCTTTTTTCACCCTCATAATTTCTTTCTGCTCTTCCATAAATATGAAAATTCTCATTTTTGTCCTTTGGGTTCATCAAATAACGACTTTCAGATTTATAATTTGAAAGTTATTTTTTGTATGAAAAAAAATATTTTGAGTTGCACAATTTGAAAATTATTTTTATCTTTTGGGTTTTTATTTAATTTTTTTACATCAAAATGCGGTTCATAAATAATTTTATTTTTGTAAAAAAAATCTTTGAGAGGTGTATGTAATTCGGAATTTCCTTTTTGGATTGCGCATCCACAAGTAATTTTTACATAAAAGAAAAATTATAAATTGTGGAATTCAAAATTCACTTCGAAAATCTACAACTTAAAAGTCATTGTTGAGAATGAGAAAAGCTTTCATAGTGTAATGTGATATGTTGACCTTTTCTAAATAATAGAGAAAGCATAAAAAATATAAAACTTAGGAACCACCGGAAAAAGACATGATGAGAGGGGCGGCGGCGGAAGGAGAGAAAGAATATGTGGTGGCAACATAAAAGGACCTATCTTTTACGTATTTTGTTGAGGTAAAGTGAAATTTAAATATTTTTATCTTCTTCTATTTTTTAAAATATTTTTTAAAGATAAAATTATAGTGGAGTTCAACACTTCAAAACGAACAATATCTTAAAAACACAATAATTATTTCTAACAGGATTGTCAGATGCACTTGAATCAAAATCAGAACAAAATGAAAGTAAAATAATGTTCCTAAAGTTTTGATGTATAACTTGTAATTTATAAACTACAGTTGAAATTGGTGATATTTACCAATATAGTACTCTAGAATACAAATATTCTATAAATAATCTATCCGTATCTTTCTTCATTATCTTTTCATGTAAACATGAAAGCTTTTGAACCATAAATTACCTAAAGAGTACCCACATTTCAACATCACAAAATTTCAATTTTCAGTACGTCTAACTAATTAGGTCAATCATCTATCTAAATGTGATTATTTTATTTCCTTGTGATAATTATAGTTAAACATTTTAATCATTTCATAACATCATTAATTTCATGGTTTTCCTAACCATATATCAACAACAATAATATTTTATAATCATATTATTTTATGTGACAACTATACTTATTATAATTAAGACAATTGTGCTTTTAAGAATGTGGTAATGTGACACGGAAACTATTATGAGTTTGAACACAAGAAGATGCTTTCTCCCACTAATAATATTATACTTTGCAAGTGGGAAAAAAGTACAAATTAGTTATCGTACACTTATAACGATCACATGCAAAATTCAGTTATATTTGTTATTTGTTCTTGTTAATTATGACACCCTTTATCATTGTCGGCAATAAAACACTCCACTAATATAACAAATATACCATATTTGGCTTTTAACTATTAAAGGAAATGAAGTTGATAATAGTGTTCATAATTTATGATATGCATATTATAAAAAGTAGTAGACATCTTCTATAAGATATACATATACTTTCAATTTGAAATAAAAGAATTTATTATTATTATTATTATTATTATTATTATTATTATTATTATTATTATTATTATTTTGTCAACTCTCTTCATTGTAGGTCCTAATCTGATTATAAAGATTAAATAGGATTCTGATGTGAAACTCGTGGACCTTCAATACACTGAAAAGAAATATAAAATAAAACAAATTATCACGTAAACTTTCACTATAAATTAGTTTCCCATGTTTGCTATGTTTGAATAATTAAGTGAATAAACATCCCTGTCCATTGTTAATTTTGTCAATGACTATATGTATTCATATTTGTAAGTGTCACTATTTTCTGACAATTTAATTAAATTTGTGTGATTGAGAATTTTATTGTTTTAGACTATATATATTTCAATACCTTTTGTAAGATTTAGCTGATTTATTTGCTTACAAAAAATCACATAATTCTATTAGTGTATTCATAAGTATGACGCTATATATGATTATTTAGAATAAAATAAAATTAAAAGCATAATAAAAAATTGGATAGAAAAGTTCAACAACGAATTAAACGAAAAAAAAAATATTTTGATTGATTTGGATATACGTTTTCAAAATTTAGTGGTTGAATTTGATTTACCATTTAATACTTTAAAATCTAATTAATTCAACCGAAATTATTTATTTATTTATTTATTATTATTATTATTTAATATATTATATCAACTTAGAGAATATGCATGTGATAAGAAAATTTAATATGTATAATTTTATCATACATTATGATAAAGAGAAATAACAGAATATATTTAGTTAATATTTTTTTATTTAAATTAACATTTAAGAAATATTCCAGTTTTAGAAATATCTTTAAAATTTTAAAATTAGTTATTGTATTTGATATTTTCTTTTATATATATATATATATATATATATATATATATAATAAATAAGTTCTTCTATACAATATATCTTTTATATCTCTACTATATTTCATACCTCTCATATTTCTAGAAGTCCTAAAATTTTCAACAGTGGTATCATAGTAATTGTTCTTGCTACTTGTACGATGGAAGGAAATATCTCATAAGAAGTCGTTATTCCACTCTTTGATAGTGAAAATTATGATCTATGGGCGGTAAAAATGCAAACTTATCTAGAGGTCTAGATTCAAGGGAAATTGTGGAGGAATATTCTTGCCTAAAAATTCCACCATGCCTCAAATCAAAACGTACAAGAAAAAAAAACAAGAGAGAGCAAAGTCATGTTTGAAAATAAAGAACAACTTGTTGTTAAACGTATAAGAATAATTTCAATTAAAACTCATTTAGGTATCTAAAAATAATTTATTTATGTCTTATATGTTTTTAAAATTACTCAAAATTTGTTAAGTGATACTCAAATGTTAAAGAAATGTTAAAAGGTCTCCTTTAAAAATAAACTTCGTAGACCACCTTTTTTTTAAGCTAATATTAATATCTAATCTGGATACCAATTCTCTGTACTAACCAATTTAGAAATTATTTTAGTTATCACTATTTTTTAGTTAATATATTGGTATTTAAATTGGTCACTACAACTAATTATTTTTTGTTACTAAAATTGGTTACTAATAACATATTTTCTTGATTTTAAAAATTAATTTATTGATTTTAAAATGATAAAATTATTAGAAACTAATTTAAAATTTAATAATAATAAATAACTAAATAATGATAACTAATATTAGATACAAATTATAATTTAAATATTAACTTAATTGTTCTAAAAATTAATTTAGTAAAAAATAATATATAAAAAACTAATTAAATGACGAGTTATATAAAAATTAATTTAGCAACTAATTACATCAAAATCAATTTAACGATGAAATATATCAAAACCAATTTATTTATTATAGTTTATTTGCCAATAAAAAAAGTTATTAATTACAGTAAATATATAATAAAATTATTTATTATAATAAAACAATATATATATATATATATATAGTAATTAAAATTATATAAATAAGCCACAAAAGTTTTTGAAACCAAATAGTAAAAAAAGTTTGTTTGATTTTGTTAAATATTTTTTGTATATTTAAACTGAATCGAACAAAATCATATATAACTCTTTTATGTTTAGTTTAAATGAATTTTAAACCAAAATATCGAATCACGCCCTTCATGTAGAATTTTTATAATACAAACATTAACATAGGTTGACTAAAGGTTTTACAATAGCAATAATAATAATATTGAAATAAAATAAAAGAAAGTTGACTAGTGCAAGTAATAATAAACCTCGTCTAAGTATATCTGGATTTTCAACACATGCCATACTTTTGTTCCAAAAAATATCAGCATTGGATTCATATTTTTTATGTGACCATTTGTCAACTATTTGAATTTGAATAGTGATTTATTTTTTAAATTATTTATTTAATTAAATACATAAATTCAACTTTAAGAATAAATTTAATTATTTAAAATAAAAAAATGAAACTAAAAAAAAAAAATGAAAACAAGAAAGAAAAAAAACTTTTATAAGTAGATACAAGCAAAGTGGCACATCTTTTGCACATCAAAATTAAAGGAAAACAACATCAAAATTACTTATAAAATATCATCATGAAGATTACTCCGTAATAGTCATATTCTCTTAGTAACTATAAATAAAAAACAAAGATAAATGCAGAAAAAAAAAATCATACTTACAATTTTATACTTAATAAGAAAATTACGCGCTAACATTCACTATGTCTTGAGTCTTAAAATCTTTGTATAAATAGGATAGAGAAACATTGCAATATTTTTCACTATGTTAAATCATATTTATGTAAATAAGTATTTATTGTATGAGAGTTATTCTTTAACTTTTAACTTATTTTTACGGTGCGCACCAATGTTTCGATCCGACCCAATCCCGTTCAGCAGTCATCGTTAAAAACAATCACCGTGTTTCTGAGATATTGTCCGCTTTAGAGTAACGTGAAACTCCATCATAATTTTGTCCTTAAAAGATGTTTTAGATGATAGAAGGAGGTAAGAGTATTTAATCTGTGTTTGACCTCAACTCCTAGCGATGTAGAAATTATTAGATGTACCGGAACAAGCCCCCCCGATCGAGAACAAGGGGAGTTGTTGGTCCCATGATGGACGTCAATATTAGGGTTGGCAATTAGGGCTTGGCCTGTCGGACCGGCCTGCAGGCCCACGAAAAAAATGCGGGGCGGATCAGGTAGTGAGCCCGCAGGCCCGCGCGAGCCGACTTGCAAGCCCACATAAAATAAAAAAAAATGATAAGTGATTTTTTGTGTAATTGTTTGTAATCTATTTAAAATTAATAAAATTTTCATCTATCTATAAAGTTTCCACATTTGAACCAACCAAGATTCTAAAGTGAAAAGTACTCTCTTTCTCCCATTTGTTTTTTTTTTTCGATTTTCACACTAATTATACTAATGACGATGTTATCATATGAATGGAACTTGATTAGCTTTAATGTGTTCAATATAAACTTCTTCTATTCATTCTTCCATATGATTGGTCACACTTTGTTCTTCTTGACCTGTAATCTTTTACGTAAAGAAAAAAACTATGGTCAAAATTTCTATCCAAAGTTGGAACATTTGAGAAAGTGTGTTACACCCATAAAAGTTTCAAAGATAATTTGAAAAATTAGATTAATATTTACATCACGTTGAACTTGTGGGGTTTGGTGTTTGATCAGGACCTGTCTCCGCGTCTTAAATAGTAAAAAAGTAACCCTCGTTTTTATAAAAAAATCTGAAAGATTTAATAAAATAATTAAAGGATCTTTTCATTTTACATTTTTGTGTCATAAATACATATATGTAAATTAATTAAAATTAAGTTGAAAATGAAAGTATAATTGTACAGAAAATTAGCGTTATTTAAACTTTAAAAAAATAAAAAAGTAAAATAAAAAAAAAATCGATACTATTTTTTGACAACGAATATATTGCAACTTGGTGAGGTGTTTCGCATCTTACACACCATTCTTAATCTCTGATTAAAGTTCACATGATTTGATAGAAAAGGTGGACTTTAATGATAATTTATTTTCAATTTCAATTATAGGAACAATTTTGTATTATTAGAGGGTGTATAGTGAGTGATTAATTAGTCGGTGGTAGAAATGTACACACAGAAACGAGTGGGGTAGAAAATGTTACTTTAAGAGAAAAAGGTTTCCACTTTCATGTAAAAGAAAATATTTCGTACTTTTTAAATATTTTTATGTTTGCCTTGTTTTAAATTGGATTTAATTACACTTAATTAATATTGTCCTTATTTCAAACATTTGGCTTTAGAGAAAGGTCAATATAACTCCAAATTCTTGAATAGCAATGTGAAAGGATAATTAAATCTTAAAATAATGCCAGAAATGTTAAATACCAAAAAAATTGATTGAGAATTAAATTTGTCCTTTTAATTAAGGAAGCCGCTTCATAAAAAAAAAGTAAATCGCAACTAATATTGAATGTAATAGTTTTGGGTAGGTATATTTTAATACCAAAATATATATAATTCAAATATAACTTTTATTTATATATATATATATATATATATATATATATATATATAT
>Ga0099822_1001612_pt1 | contig 26726 bp, 8 predicted proteins | sample CowpeawhiteBW_FD_76839 | JGI IMG/M metagenome (GOLD analysis project Ga0099822, IMG submission 76839) | Root nodule microbial communities of legume samples collected from California USA - Cow pea white BW | ecosystem: Host-associated > Plants > Roots > Nodule | place: USA: California | collected... | reverse complement strand
TATATATATATATATATATATATATATATATATATATATATATATATATATATATATATATATATATATATATATATATAAACTTTTTCGGTGTTGGTAAACATAGTAAAAATGAACAAATTTATCGTACAAATAGTTTATTTAATGTGATATTACTGGGAATCAATTATTGAACGAACAAATTGAAACATAACAATAAAAATAAAAATTAAAAAAAGGTAATAATCGTAGAAAATAGTATGTATAGACCCCACTTAAATTTCCAAGAAGTTTCGTTTTTGGTGAAGAGAAGAGTGTAGTATATTTAAGGCGACGATGATGCAGTGCTTAAAACTTAAAGATTACTCCAAAGAATAAGCAGATTCAAAACTTGGGATGAGAGCAGAGAGAATATTGCGTTTTCTTCGTCACTTGCTGTCGCTGTTCACTTTCATCCATGGATCCATCTATCCCTTTTCCTTTTTTCTGCTGCACTGAAGGTATGATGCCTTCTATTCTATTCCATTCTCACCACTTTTAATCCCTTAATTAGGGTTCAAGCCAAGTACTTAGCTTTATAATATACTATAATTACTTTTATAAATCAAACCCTTCTTTATTAGTTGTGGAACGAAACAAGATATACTAATTAGTTTTATGGTTTGGAAGCTTCTGAAGTAAATAAAGAAATTCAGTTTTAACTGTTCATTTGTTTTACGAATTTTATTATATTTTCTATTTTTATAAATTTTACTGATCAATTATTATATGTATAACAACAATGTGTTGGGTTTAGATATATTGATTAAAGTTGTGATTTGAGTTTAAAGGAGAAAAACAATTACCGCAGGGTTAATAGGGAGATCTAAAAAGGGAAATTTTGATTTGTAATGTTTGAATCATATAAACTAAACGACTCAGTGTAAATAGTTTTTTTTTTTTTTTTAATAAATATGATATGCAATTATTATTAAAATTTAGAATACAAAAACCTTTAAAAAAAAAGCAGATTCCTATGACATAATGAGTGTTTTTTATATTTTATTTTTAATCTTTTTGTCTTTAGTATAATGTTTGTTCCATTACGACATCTACCATTATTTGAACCATAAACAATTAAGGACCAAAAAATTAAAGGGATAAAAAAATGTAATAGAGACTAAATAGTTATTTAAATCAATTTTGTAAAATTTAGACACTAAGTAAAATACCCTTACGATTTTGTAAAGGCCATTTTGTAGCTATCACTTTGGCCCACAATTTTAAAATTTTCATTATAGTCTTCTAGTTTTAAGAGAGAGAAAAATAGAGATAATTTTAGTCTTCTAATTTTAACTTTCCAAATGTAGTTCATACATTTGAGAAATAGACGATTTTAATCCTATTAGTAACTTTTAGCATCTAATTATTAACAGATGTCATAATGTGATAAATCCATATATAGATATCAGTGTGATGTTAATAATTTTTTTTAAAATGAATTCCTTTAATATAAAAAACGTAAAATAAAGTGATATTACAATTGTTCACTCAAATTGGCTAATTAAACTGACAAGTAAAAGAATGGTAAAAATTGAATTGTAAACTAATAATATAATTAATTTTTTATAATTTTTCAAGGGTGTCATAAAAATTCAACAATTAAAATTGTGTGGGTTATTATAGTTGTCCGTTTATTAAATATATGGACTAAAGACAGTAAATTAAAAGTATTTCAAACTCGTCTTCAACTAAACTAAAAAAAAATAAAAAATCAAAGGCAGAATTAATTCTCTTAAATTAATGTACCATACTTCTCCTGAACAATATTTATATTTTCTTCCACTTTCACATTAGATTGTTTTATTTTTGTTGTATAATTTTTTTTTTATTTAATAATAGTATAAATTAGAAAATCCCATATTTCTCCATCGAATATTAACCACACAATCTTTCCACTAAAAAAATAAATAAAATTATATACGTTTAGTATTTTTGAAGTCAACATGACTCTATCATACTATTAAAATAAAATTGTTTTATTTTTAAGGTATTTTGATTAAATAAAACCATTAAAATCTATTTTTATTTTTTATTTTAACTACCACAAAATAATACAATCATTGGTGACCTCGATAAAAAAATTATTAATATTCACACTAAAAAATTAGTCACTCTTGCAATTGTATAACTCTGGTTGATGTCCATAAGAAATAGTATAGAAAATAACTTCCAACAATGTCGACTGATTTTTTTTATTTACACTATTCAAAAAATAGTTTAATTAATATCAATAAAAATTCAATTAGACATCAATTCAAAAATAGTTTTTGTTAATATTGGTTGAAAAGTAAATATAACTTAAATTTTAATCAATATTGATGACAAAACAACTTCAACTAAAAATAAACTCAATTTGTCATCAACAAAAAATGTTTGATAATTAAAAAATATTAGAAATATCGACAAATAAAATTCTAACTAACATTATCTATGAATAAAAAAGTCTCTACAATGATAAATAAAAAATAATTAAAATTAACTTTAATAAAAACAAATCTTAAACATTAGTTGAAATAACGGTATCAAGTCGTGAAAGTCCATTACTTCTCGAAAAAATTTGACTCAATTATATTTTGACCGGGACTGAGAACAACAAATTTATAAATTTGAGAAGAGAAGTAATATATATATTATTCTTTTTTTTCACAATTCAAAATACCAATTCTATCTTTTAAATATAATAATTTATTAAATTTTAAAAAATTTGAGCATTACTTGTACAAGTTTTTTATAAAATCGGTTATCTCTGTTTTTTCTCTTCTTCTTTATTTATCAATGGTTATTCTTTCATCTGTTATCATATATTTCATTTTATTTTTAATAAATATAATTTTAGTTTATATATTAACTTAATAACATTACAATATAATATTACATATATTTAAAAATTGCATACACAGCCGCGATAGCTGTTTACGCTAATATATATATATATATATATATATATATATATATATTATAATTATTTATTTTTAGATGGATTTTAACATTTTATAATTTTAAGTTATCCATTTATATTTATAAAATTTCAATTGTTTTAAATTTGTTATTAAAACAACATATTTCATCATATAAACATTTTAAATTTTTTATACAAATAATTTATATTCATTTTTTTTTTCATTCAAAAACAGTTACTTTAAAAAAGATGCATCCAGTACTAGTAAAACATGAAGCAACTTATTTTTGTAATCATAACCAATAATATATAGATAAAAAATATTCATTACTATATTAATTTTATGTTTTATACAGTAAATAATATTATTTATTTACCTTTAATTTTTCTCTCACTTAAAATTATATTAACATTGATTACTTTGGCCTTTTCACTATTTTTTAATAATTTTATTGTCAGTTATGTCAACTAATTTGAAATTATATTGAAATACGAGTTATTGTTCTTACTTAACAAAAGTAACACATTAACCATAAATATTTGTTAATGAAAATATATGAACTAATATAATTTTTTGTGAATATTTAAATATTTTTATTTCATGTTAGGAAGTTACTAAAAAAATATGGATCTAACACTATATTTGACTTGGAGTAATTGTAGAAAACTTTTATGTTTGATGAAAACTTGTATATTGTTTTTTTCTTCTTTTCTAAATACGAATAATAAAGCACATGTTACGTTATTTAAAAATTATTTTTAAACAGTTAAATCTATAAATACTCATCCAAACACACATTCGTTATAAATCGAATCCCAAGTTGTTGACTTCGCGAATATTAATTTTTACACATGTTATATAATACTATTTAAAATTAATTTACAAGAAACAAAATTTTATTTTATAAATTTATATTTCTAAACTATAAATGTCAAAATGAATTTCTTAGACAATTTAACTCATCATTGATTCGAGAGGATTTGAATCGGTTAATTTTTTTTAAATATAAATTAAATTAAATTTACATTACTTAATTCTTTATTAATTTTTTTTGTTTTTTTCATAATTATATTATAATTAATTATTATTATTTTTAATTATATAAATGGACAATTTAATCTTTTAAAATAAAACAATGTTGAATCACCTATATCATTATATATTATACTAATTTTATTATTATATATTATAATAATTTTATAGTCTTATTCTTTGTGTCCTAAATGGGCCTACATGTAATTATATATATATATATATATATATATATATATATATATATATATATATATATATATATATATATTCATATATATATATATATATAAAATACATATATTCATACAAAGTCATTGGAAGATAAAATGCCTTACTAAACACGCAAATATACACATCTTTAAATATTAAAAAATGAAAAAATCTTATTAGTTCTATTTAATCTCTACACTAGAACTTGCAACACCACTTATTTCAATATTGAACATAATAATTGTAATCCACGTTATGTACACAAAAGAAATAATTAATTATTTTATAATCACTACACAACATCGTATACATATGTGGAATAAGTTTAAAGAAACCATTAGAAGCATTTTCAAAACAAACAATAATATGATAATAATAAAATACACAAACAAAATAAGGAATAATAAGAAATATCACACCAAAATAACGTAGTAGTTCGGGTTAAGTGTTTTCAAAACCGTGTCTACAATCAAAATTCTTAACGAATAGAAGTTACAACTTAAATTTTTTCTTTTAAACTCTGATTCAACCCATTTTCCCATTTTTTTATTCTTCTTATAACTGAACAACAACTCTCAAATAACAATAGTAGCTTATATAAGTTTAGGGACAAAAATTTTTGTTGATACTGAGGCGGCCTTGTATATTAGTATAAATATACGCACTATTGTATTAATATATATTTTTTAAATGTATAATATTATATTAATAAGTAATGATATTTTAATATTATTAAATTAAAATAAAAAATAAAATTATATTTATTAAAAATAAAATAAAATAAAGAAAAAGAAAATAAAAAAAACAATTGTCGATGAGTATTGATGTACAGAGGAAGAATAATAAGAGAAGATAGACAATTTTATAAAAAAAATTGTAAGAATAACGATTAATTTTAAAAATTTAATAAATAATTATATTATAAAGAACAAAATTAAAATTATAAAATGTAGATTCAAAAGAAAAAAATCTCCTTTGTATATAGTTATAGATTATAGACAAAATTTTGTATATAAATAAAAAATTAACTTTTAATTTTAATATATTTATCCCTTAAATTTATATATACTTATAAATATTTGGTATTTTAAAAATATTTATTGAAGATTCGTTATAAATTATCATTTATACACCATAATTGTTATAATTAACATTTTCTGAAATACACCTAATAAACTAATATTACATTTCCTACTTGTATTTAAACACTGAGTCTGAGTTGCAACATCACATAGACGAAATGGACTAGATAATCATATTACATTTCCTACTTGTATTTAAACACTGAAATGGACTAGATACTACGGTTAACTTTATTTACCTAATGTACCTACGACTGTCAAAAGCTTCCTTTATTATACAGTTCCCAAATTCTAACCACTCTTTATAGAAGAAGCATTTTGGTTTTCCCAAAAGGACAAGACATGTTGCAATACCTTTCTTGATTCTGTAAACAAATTTATTGAGTAATGGAAGTTTCAAGGAAAGAGGGATATACTATACCAACAAATAAAATCAGCACTCTGCAACTGCATTCTTCAAATGCTCCTTCATTTCATGCATGGTGAAATGAATTTCAAACTCTGAAATAGTAGTTAACATTATCTGTTGAAGACAAACTAAAGTGTTCATTTCTGAAGAGAAGATATCATATCTTGCAAGGAGTTGCAGATTTGTTCTGACTGCAATCTGCTGCAAATGATGTATACATTGCTCCAGAATAAATAGTTCAAGCCAGCATCATTCTGTAAAGGTAATAATAATCTCTCTTAAACAATCTTTTACTTCTATCTGTCTCTTAAAGTTCAACTTTTTTTACTTGTTATGAAATGTTAAGCTCTTCCATAAATGAATTTTACTCCAAATTCTTATCCCCACATCGACGCGAATTTCAAGTTTCGTCCAACTAAAATGTTTTGCCTTTTCTTATTTTTGGAGGGACAATGTCACGTGAATTAGGGAAACTTTGTTTTTTCTTTCATGTATAGAAATGTTTGGCCTAATGTCATTCATTTTCTTCTTCGGTAATAATGAATTCAGCGGTGAATCTGATTTCCTTACTCGTGTGTGTGGTGGATCTAATGATCATCTTTTAATTTTACAATTTTCAATAATAAAAAAATATATAAAGTTTAAAAAGAGATAGAAGTCAATTGCATATTCTGAAAGTATTAAAATGTATTAAATTAATGATAAATAATTCAGAAAAATTTAATAAATTGTAATTAAATAAAAAATTGAAATAGATACATTAACATGAAAAATTTATTATTCCCGGTTGGAATTCCAATTTGTGACCAGAATGGCGTGCATTCGGCCATGATGCACGGAGACATGCTCTTCCGTATTATAGTGACTGGTGGAGAAAACCTATAATCTACTTAATTAAGTACACATTAATTTCAATAATGATTATTATTGAATAAATTTCTCTATTATAATAATAACAAATCGGCTAAAATATCAATATAATATTAAAATAATAAATACAATTATTAAAAGTAAATAAATCATCAAAGGGTAGTTATTTCCTTCCTTTGTAGATGTTTTCAAAGCTCAAAAAACAAAAACGAAAAAAAAAAGTGTATTTTCTTTTTTTAATTGCTTTCTCATCAGCCACTGAAACTTGTTTTTTCTTTTCAAACTTATCCTTAAAAGCAGATTTTGAAAATTAATTACTAAAATTGTTTTTAAAGAGTAAAAACTAAATCAATACGAAATTGAAGTCTTTTTACCTTCAAATTATTCTCGGCGCGTTCAACAAGATCTGCATAGCTGTGTTACAGAAAAAGAAGAACGCAAGAGCGTATTTTATTGTTTGCCAGCAGTGCGCAACCCAAACCAAGTATGGAATATAAGAGTAAGAGAGTTTAAGCTCTAGCATTATTGAAAGTTTGTTTGTGTGCGATTTCACTGAATCAATCAACTGAGAAGTGCAAACACTGAGAGTAACGTTCCATTGAATATTTTATGACGGTACGGTTCGTATTATTCACATGCCATTGTTCATTTCCTCGCCTGAACTCTGAAGCATCCAATCTCACGAATTGCATTAGTGAGTGCTCACTTGCCGCTTTTGATTTGTGCCATAAGTTAGTTATTCGTCTTTTTCAACCATTATTTCGATACTTCCTGCATCATATGTCAAAACTTACTTTGCATTAACTAAACATATTCAGTTTTTTTGTCATTGTCGTTTCCAAAAGTGAAGGTTCTGATTTGTCGTGAAAAAAAGAGGTTCTGATTCTCGTGCTGTTGTGGCTATTAATTGGACTGAATCAAACCGAGCCACTTTCCACTACAGGAAATGTTGCGTTTATCAACTGATGACGCGAAAAGGCTTCTATTAGAAATTGGAAAAAAGGTTGATTCAACAATCTTGGAAATGAGAAAACGAAAAGTTAAAGAGAATATAATTTAGGCGCGTAAACTGTATACTGCACTTAAATCGTGAAACGAAATTTCCTCGAAGGAGGGAACCGATGCGTATATATATTCTATTAATGAGGATTCTTTTGCATGAGGTGGAAATCTCGTGAACGGAAATGGAAATTAATTTAATTGTTGTTTTAAATGCTGTTGCGTTATTTATTAGTGTAATAGTGTTCTTTTTCTTCTCTGAAGGGTTTCAGGTTTCAGAGGAAGAAAAAGACGAGAATACCGCTATCGGCACCAGACTACTGATATAGTCTCTTTATTTTCCCAGTAAGTCCACGGGCTACTATGCTTATTGCTACATAATAAAGTGATGATACTCATTATGCACTATATAAGCCTAATGTAATGGTGCGTATATATTAGGGGTCTTAATTTTCTAGAGATATGTGTTTTACTGTGCAATTGAAAGTGATTGACTTGAATTTAGGGATCAGTGCTAAGTGAACTGCGACTTTGAATAATAATGAAACGACAAATATCAGTTGAGATTTGAAGGGTGGATATTTGAACTGCTTTCTTTTCCGAAGTAGAAAAACTGAATTTAGGTTTTCTTGTTGTGATACGGCGAGGTTTGTCCCGAGAGTGGAGGTGGAATGGTTGTTAATAAAAACGGTTATTAATGATATACTGTGAAGTGGTAGTAGTAAGTGATACTAGGTGGTGACGGTGTCATCTTTACTGCGACAGTTTTCGGAAGCATGAGCTTCTCCAAGGGTTCTCCTGGCAGCCAGACGCCGGGTGATGTAGAGGCCGGGCCTCCCACTGATGATTTTGATGATGGAGACTTTTCTGCTGATCCATTTGATGTTACCAGAACAAAGAATGCTCCGGTTCAACGCCTCAGGCGGTGGAGGGTACGTGTCGACATTATTTCTAATTCACTCTATTGCTGTTACTATCTTATGTCATATTATTTTCAATAATACGACTAATACATTTTATCTGCTTTTGAATTTGTACCGAATACATATATTATTCCCCATGGGCATGGGTTACTATTTCAACGAAGCTAGTTAAAACTATTTGCGGTTTTGACCTGTCCAATAATCTTGTAGGGGTTGGGCATTTGTTGGTTTCCCTAGCATGCTATTGATGTATTGTCTTCTGGGATTTTGGGTGCCGTCCCCTACATGGGTGGCAGGGATTCGCTTGTTGAGCCAATATATTTTGCCAAACTTTACTGTGAACATGTTTGGTTCAATGTCCCTATAAACGCTTTTAGGAAAAGAAAATTAGAAGAAAGGATGAAATAAGCTTCTCCATAAACTAAAGTTAATTTACATATGAATTAAAATTCATCAGATAGAAAAATTAATATGAAAGATTTTTTACAGATTTGCTTAAGCATGAGTTATTTTAGTTCTAGAGAAACTCATTTCATTTTTAATGCTTATGTTTCTCCTTTAGAGGTGCTTATTATTTTTTTTTAAACAAACTCTAGATGACGCAAACATAAAGAGATATAGGGAGGGAGAGAGAGTACTTCCCATCATTTTAATAGTCAACAAAACCTATATTAAGAGCCGCAGAAGGGGAATGAATCCTCTTTCTTTCATGTGTTAGGGCCATGTGAAGAGAGAGAGAAAGACATGGAGAATATAGGGCCTTATCTGGGGTGTTGTTTAGGGTCTCTTGAACTCACATGAAAATATCCATTCCTTAAATGAAGTGAGATCAGAGGCTGTGGGAATACTGGATCGACAGTATGGTTTCTAGAAGACATGTTTGAAAGATAAGTGGATAGTAAATGGCTTAAAAGATACCAAGTCCATGTGCTGACTGATTGGTTTTTGCAATATAAATTTGAATTTTATTTCATTTAAATTTCCCCTGCTAGTACAATATTTTAGCATTCATGCACCTACCTGTAGTCATTGACGCAAATATTTGAACATGTACCAGTTTAGCATTAGTACTCAAATGCTGTCAAACCGGAGTAACTTTTCTGTTGTGGGGTTTAGGACAAGTTTATACAACCTGTTTCTTATAGATATTTCTTATAGATATACCCGTTTATTAAGAGGTCCAAAATTATAGTGTTTTGAATTATGAGACTAAACAAGGTTCTTTCTAAGGAGAAGACTGATAAAATATACAATATTAGCATAAAGACTAGGAACTGATTGAATTTTTGTTGCCAAAGACTCAGCATATCTAACAACAGATCTGTAGTGGATTATTAGAGTATTGAAGACAACACAGTACCCATTCCAATTAGCACAGTTTTGGGATCTTCAGTATTATTTTGAACATCTTGTGAATCTCTTCCAAAACACTGTATTCCAAAGTGTTTCATTGGAAGTATTACTTTGAATAGCTTTCTGTACTTGGAAATAACATATTTGAGGTATTGTCAGGACTACCAGCGGCAGTCCAGGATTCTTATTATCTACAAACAGCAATATCAAAAAGCTCAGTTCTTAATCTTTCTAGAGAACGTCCGTTGTGAGGGTTTAACCTCACCTCATAAGTTTGGGAAAAAGTACTTGAGAGGCAAAAAGGCCTGCTTTGAGTCTTTGATTTGCAGGAACTCCAGCTGTGCTTGGTAGCATAATATTTTGATTGAAGATTATATTGCATCCATTTCAAATTTTTATCAACAACCATTGATATGTATGGAGTCAAAGAGGGAGGGCATATTTGTGTAATTATTTTGACAGTTATGGTTGAAGACAAATTTGATCCCTTGTTTGCTGGTCGCTAGATAATGAGGACAATAGTCAATTTGGAAGCTACATTGGGATCAGTCCTTATGTTTCTTGTAAAGGTTATCGAAGGATAAAGTGCTTATGCCCTTATTGGGAGCCAGTTTCTGAAAATTTTGGTTTAATTCATTTTGATCTGAAATGCCTTCCTTGTGTTTCCCAAATTCTAATTTTTGCTAAGGTGGTGAGTTTAAGAAGACTTGGATTAGATTTAGGGATTTGAGATTCTGTTAGGGTAATAAATTTGGACTCCAAAAGACTAATGCAAATTGCTGGGTTTCTATATTTTTGCCCATTGCAAAATATAGATGGATAAATATAAGTTTTATTAATGGGACAAAAGCACGGTGATATTTAATGGAATCTTTAAAGTTAATTTTCAATTCTTCTGGCATTTGAAATTTTCAGATGTTGCAGGAGGTAAAGAAATCATTCAATTAATAGAAGGGTTTAACATTTTCACGTGGGGAAAAAGTTTTGTTTGTGACAAGATAATAAGTATTACTATCACTACAATTCTGGTAGTTTTGTCGTAATAGGCTCTTAATGATTGTCTTTTTCATGCTGGTTTGAATATTCAAGATATATTGTATTTACAATGGCTCGAGACACAATACATCGCATTTTCTTGATCTTGCACCAGGGACTTGAAGCCACCTTTTTTCACTATTTCTGCAGTATCAGAGTTCTATTTTATAATAACCGTGTTAGCATCAATTTCTACTTGTATATGACTATTTTTGACATGCATTTAATTTTTATCTTTGGGACACACAATGTTTTGTTCAATGACGAGACAAATAATTCCTTTGGTGTTTCAGCAAGCAGCACTAGTACTCAATGCTTCTCGTCGATTTCGTTACACCTTGGACTTAAAGAAAGAAGAAGAAAAGAAGAGAGTATTAAGAATTGTTATAGTGCATACACGCGCCATTCAAGTTTGATTCTTCAATTGACTTTCTTTATTATTTCTCATGTTACATGTGTTAAGTATACTAATTAACTAATTGACTCTGTTAGGCTGCATATCGATTCAAAGAAGCTGGGCAATTGAATGGTGAGTCACTAGATTGTTTTCACTATTATGTGTAAAAATTGTAGTACACTAGTAATTCATAGTAGTTTTCCAATTTAGAACTTACTCCTGTCTCCTATATTGTTAGAAACACTTTTGTTGTAAATATATTTCATTATTGTTCTGCAACTTATAAAATTTACTCTCAATGTTTTTACTTATCTTGTGTATCATTTGCTTTGATTTCTTGTTCTGCTAATCTGCATCTTCAGTCTGTTTGACCATGAAGGTTGCCTGTTCTAGTAGTTTGTGAACAAAATCAATAGGTTTCTTTTGTACCTTTGTACTACTTTTGGTCATAAAGAAAGGTTGCTATAGTCTGGTGTACTATCACCTGATTGGCTGCATATCGGTATGGAAAAAGTCTGAAATAATTTGTCTGGTATAACTGATCTCCCTTGATAAGCCCTGTTAACGTTAATGACCTAATATTCATTCCAGTTGCTACATGTGTCTGAAAAACTTCTAGCTTAGTAGTTAAGTACTATAATGTTTTTGACATATCTGGTTTTAACTGATAATCATTCTAAGTATTGTGTCTGACATGTTTTTTAATGTGAACCAATTATCCTTTTAGCAGATCAACTCCCTTTAGCATGTCAATTGTAGTTTTATGACTTGTCCATTCTCTTTTATATTGTTTTGTTGCTATACATTATTTGCATGTTAGTTTTCAGCATAGTTAATGTTTAAAAATTACTATTACAGAGATTTTTAATGGTCTTGCCAATTTATGATTATAGAAAGTGTGTATTAATACCTTAATTCTAAACTGCTTCCATGATATATCCAATTATTTTTTGTGATTATCAAGCCTTGGACATATTTATCATTTGGGGATTGTAGTTGTATCCTATTTCACAATGATAAAAGGTGTTTATAATATTATCTTAAATTGTAAACTTAAATACCAAAGTTGAAAATGCTTTGATATGCTGTTGATGCTTGATGCTCCCTAGATCTTTGTTAAATCATTTACAGCGAGTTTACCCTGGTATACTAAAATTGTAGACACTATTTTCCTTCCAATATCAATACTCGGTACTTTTAACTGATAGGACTTGGAACTATAAAACCTCATTTAAGCGAAACTGGAGAATTTTCAATTGGACAAGAACAACTTTCTTCAATTTCAAGGGACAGAGACACTACTACTCTGCGGGAATGTGAAGGGGTAAGTGTAATAAGAATGATTTGCTTAAATATGTAATTATATTTATTAGAGTCATCATTTTCACTTGATTCTTCTGAATCACTTTATAAGGTTGTAGGGTTATCAAATTTATTGAAAACCAATTTAGAGAAGGGGATTCGAGGTGATGATGCTGACTTGGTAATACGGAGGAACGCCTTTGGTTCCAACAACTACCCTCGAAAGTCTGGAAGAAGTTTTTTGGTACATTTTGTGCACATTAATCATTTGAAAACACCTCTTTTTATTGGAGGGTTATTGTACTGATGTTGTTTTTGTTGCCTTAGACGTTTATGTGGGATGCTTGCAAGGATTTGACATTGATTATTCTAATGGTAGCTGCAATGGCTTCATTAGCACTGGGGATAAAATCTGAGGTGAGATTGGTTGAGAAAGTTGATATGATCTTGAGGGGGCTGATATAATTTTTGTTTTCTTTGTAATTTTTATTATGTTTTTTTTATTAAGTGGTTGAATGGTCACATTAGAAGACAAAAGAACCACAAGAAGTTAATTACTAGTGGAAATTAAAGGTCACGTACTGGAAATTAAAGTGAAATTTAGAGAGTCTTACATAATTTAGTCTGTAAAAGGATGTACTTGTAATGCAATGAGGGAGATTATGAATTCTGAAAGAAAATTAAGTTTTTTCTTTGTGAGAACTTTATGAAATGGAGTTATAAGTACCCAAATTTGATCTTATTGGGGAACCTGCGGCATTCGACTCCGTGACTTATCACTCACCTTATTTTTTTTGAGTGTGATGTTAATAACTTTCTCCAAACTGCATATTTGAATGATTCTCCTTCTGTTTTCTCATCAGTATTTACCTTATTGTGATCTTTTATCTTCCCATGTGACCATTCAACCACTTAACTAAAAACATAATAAAAATAACAAAGAGAACCTAAAATTATATTGAACCCTTCATGATCATATCAAAAGTTGTGAAACAATTCTATGCTTTATGTGATGATAAAGTTTTGGTAGTTTGTCTTTTTAGGTAAGTAGACAGTCTGATTCCAAACTTACACTGTTTTTCATTAAAAAAATGCATGGAAATATTAATGTCCTGTACTTTCAGTCACTGATTACTGTAGTTTCCCCCCTTCACTAACTCAGCCCGCAGACAAAAATTAATCCTCTCACTGTGTGTTGTCATATTGCCCGTTTCATTGTAATGCTTCCTTATTGGTATTCTTTGATAGTGTCAGTTGCATGCTAGATAATTTTCGTTTCCTTTTTGTTCAATCTCTATATTGATTTCTGGTGTACAACCCTTCTGTTAGCTTTATAGCTCTTATACCAGTACCATGATAGCATCTATACACCAGGCTCATCTGCTTTTTATTTGACTAATCTATTACCAACAATAAATTCTTTTGACCTTTAGTGCCTTTAGTGCTCCTTTTTCATTTCTCATTTCATTCTTGCATAATTCGGTATTAGGAGTATACTTTTGTTAATGCTAAGAATTAGGTTCATCTTCAGAATTAATTGTTTCAGGGTATCCAGGAAGGATGGTATGATGGGGGAAGCATTGCTTTTGCAGTTGTTCTTGTTATTCTTGTTACAGGTATTAATATTGTCTCTGTATAGTTGATAATGCATTAAAGCATTAAGATTCCGCCTCTGAATTTTCAATTTTATATAAATCCATTTGCTGTAGACATAAGTCCATCATCAACTTTGTCATCTGTTATAGCTGTTTACCGTAATAGCTATAATATTCTCCTTTGATGGGCAAAATATCCTTGTTTGTTTCTCCTCTTTTGTAGCTATAAGTGATTATAAGCAGTCTCTTCAGTTTCAAGATCTAAATGAGCACAAGAGAAACATTCATTTGGAGGTACATTCCTGGCTTAGATATACTTTATTATTATTACTATTGTTATCATCATCATCATCATCATATATCTTTAAATTTGTGATTTGATTTGTGCTTGAGAAGGTCATTCGAGATGGTAGAAGAGTTGAGATCTCCATTTACGATGTTGTTGTTGGTGATATTATACCCCTTAACATTGGTGACCAGGTATTTCATTTCCCATTTTTTCATAATCTCACACCTAACCTAATAGTTCATTTCTTGTTATTTAGTTCTTAACTGATGTTTTCTAGGTCCCCGCTGATGGAGTTTTGATCTCTGGTTACTCTCTTGCAATTGATGAATCAAGTATGACCGGGGAGAGCAAAATTGTTAGTGTTTATTTCTATCTTGTGGAGAATAAGTTTAATTACTGCTCACTTTTCCTAAGTGGATAATAATTTTTTTCAGGTCCAAAAAAATTCTAATGATCCTTTTCTGATCTCTGGATGTAAAGTTGCAGATGGCAATGGAACTATGCTGGTAAATTCTGGACTTTCGTTTTCCCTTCTATATTTTGCAATTGTCCTGTCTTGATTTTATTTACAAAAGGTGAACCCAAAGGGGGTTGTTGATATAATTAATAAATAACCCAAAGGTGAACCTTAACCCTTATAGCTTAGATTGGAATTGTCCCAAGGGCCCGAAAAACATGTAAAACACCATTTTGGTCTTTGAAAGGTTTGAGGTGGACCATACCAGTCCTTGAAAAATGAAAAATGGATCATTTAGTCTTTTATTTACATCAATTAGAAGAACTAAATTGATTGACATTTTCATCTTTTAAGGTCCAATAATTAATTCAAATCTTCCATAGACTAAAATGGTGTTTAACCAAAATGGTGGAAGCTTTTTCTAGTTGGATCTGTAAGTAAATTTTTCATTTTTTTCTTCTGGAGAAGTCACTCTGAAATGATCATACTGGTCAGGAAGGGATTCTAGCCACTGTTTGATTTTTGAAAACAACAGGCAAAGGGAAATTAGATTGGTGAAATATGGATTAGATTGTACTGAACTTCTTTCAATAATTCAATATATTAAATTTAATTATTTATTCTTTTTTAGTTTTAGTCCATCTACTTTATGATTGATTAACGATTTTTTTTTCTGATGTTTCTTTTTGTTGGTTGCTTTCCTTCCTCAGGTAACGGCTGTTGGTATTAATACTGAATGGGGGCTTCTGATGGCTAGCATTTCAGAAGACAATGGTGAAGAAACTCCTTTGCAGGTCCCTTTTTGACATGCAGTTTGTTTTTAGTTCCTGCTTCCAATATTATGTTTACCTATATAAAGCTCTCAATGTAGGTACGCTTAAATGGTCTCGCTACCTTAATTGGTATTGTTGGACTCTCTGTGGCTGTTATTGTTCTGATAGTGCTACTGGCCAGGTTTCTATGTTTCTTTCTATGATCTAAATCTATTTTAGTCTAAGCTGATTTTTTGTAACGCTGTCCCTTTATCAAATAGACCTTTGGTTTTTGTTTTGATGTTAACATTCTTGGAATTTCAAATTAACCTACTTAAAATAACAATGTGTGGCTTCTTCTCTGCTAACTCTTTTGGATAACTGTCAAAAATTGGAAGTGCGGTAAATTTTCTATTTATTGAGTCAATTATTGAAATTTGTTATTTTCCATGTATTGAAAGTTATAGCATGTTAATTGTCGACTGTGAAAGGGTAGGATTATTTGCCAAACGGTCAAAGTTTAAGTGGATAGTTTGCACTTTATCTTAGTTTTAACTTTTGAACTTTTTCATATTTTTTACATGTCCCTGAAATGGCAACCTGTAAACACAGGTATTTCTCTGGGCATACTAGAAACCCAGATGGAAGTGTTCAATTTATAGCGGGCAAAACCAAAGTAGGTGGTGCTATTGATGGAGTAATCAAGATATTCACTATTGCGGTATGTGCATTGAGAATTACCAAAATGGCTGATCGTATATGATCCATTTAAAGATAAATATTCACATCCTTTCACAGAATTTAATGTTGATAACTATAAGGTGATTGTAATGGGTTGAATATGTAGGTCACCATTGTAGTGGTTGCAGTGCCTGAAGGGTTGCCTTTAGCAGTTACGTTAACGTAAGTTTCTTAATTTTTATCTCAGTTTTACCTAGTTTTGATGGATATGTGGTAACATGAAAAGTTCTTTAATATGATTTATAGATTTTATCCTTAGTTCTTTTAATGATTGTACCAATTATTGGTCCAATGTAGATTTTCTGTTTAATCTGATATTTTTCTATCTTAAGGTTTTTTTCTTTTTAATTTTACTATTATTTTCTTATCATTATATGATGGCTTTCATTATCTCTGTTCTATCCATTTTAGATTTTCAATGTGCTCTTTCGTATTCAATGAGGTGTTACTCTGTCTCTCTCTCAGTGAATCTTATTTGTCTCTACTAACACTGTTTCCCATCAACTATTTTACAGACTTGCCTACTCGATGAAAAAAATGATGGCAGATAAAGCTTTGGTATGCCAATTTTTGTTTGTACTATTGAATTTTGGCGTATCTATTTGAAAATGATGTATGATATAACACATTGATTTGCAGGTGAGGAGGCTCTCTGCCTGTGAGACAATGGGGTCAGCCACAACCATCTGCAGTGATAAGACTGGAACATTGACTATGAATAAGGTTAGTTGTTATTCAGTGTTTAAACCTTTTTTATAATATTTATTCTAAGTAACTTATACTTGCTGGAGAGCACTTGTTGCAATATTTTAATTTATTGTGGCGTATCTGTTTCCCAGCTTATATCAAGTAGGAAACATATCAACATGTACGATTAGGACTTAAGAATAACTTTAACGAACAAGAATAGGCTATAAAGTATGGTGTTTGTGAAGGTTGACCAGTGGCTATATATTTTGGGTGAATATTTCGAAGTAGTTTATGATGAAAATAATAAAGTGTCCAGCAAATTTTAATTTCTCCAAAATTCTGAGATAGATGACTGTGGTTGAGGCTTGCATTGGTGGGGGGAAGATCACTCCTCATGATAAATTAGACCAGTTGTCTCCTATGCTACGCACTTTGCTGTTTGAAGGTGTTGTGCTGAACACTAATGGAAGTGTTTATGTCCCCCAGGTATGATAGAAAGGTTTTACTTTGTTCAGCTCCCCCCCAATAATAATTTCATAATTGAGTGCTTCTTCTAATTTTTGAATAATTATATTTGTAACAGGGTGGTAATGATGTTGAAATTTCTGGATCACCAACGGAAAGGGCAATTTTAGAGTGGGGAATAAAGGTCTGTTTTGAAACTTTAAATTTGGGCTTCATTTTAATGACCTTTATGCAATTACAACTAGTTAACTCTTAGATCAAATTTCAGCTTGGGATGCCTTTTGATTCTGTCAGATCATCAATTATCCATGTCTTCCCATTTAATTCAGACAGAAAGCGAGGAGGAGTTGCAATACAGAGGGTAATAATTTATTGGCATTTTAATTCAAATATGTAAATCTTTTGCTTCTGTTCTAAACTGATATGTTATTTGGGAGCTAATATATTATATGGTGAGATACCTATATGTTGATTTTCATCCAGACCACTATTGCTTTGCTAATAATTTTTTTACTTTCACGCAGCCCAACTCTGAAATCCATATACATTGGAAAGGTGCCGCTGAGATAGTCCTTGCATGCTGTACAGGATATATTGATGTTAATGATCAGTTGATGGAGATGGATGAAGAGAAGGTTTGAGTAAATGGTTAAATATTTAGATCCGTAGTTAAGCAAAGGCATTGATTATTCCTCCCAATCAAAATTCTCTTTTGGAAACCTTATCTGATTACCATTTTTTGCTAAGTTTTCCTATTCTGTCTTCTGTCTTTTCCCTATCTTTCATACACTAATGAAACGACAGCTAATACAACTATTAGATGAACTGTTGGATGCCATTTGATACTTGTTTTTTGACTGATTTTTATAATGTTCTTAAGTAAAACATTCCTGTCTCGCAGATGTCATATTTTAAAAAGGCTATTGAAGATATGGCTGCTGATAGTCTACGCTGTATTGCCATTGCATTTAGATCATTTGAAATGGAGAATGTTCCAACTGGTGAAGAACTTGCTCACTGGTCATTACCAGAGGATGATCTTTCTTTATTGGCTATTATTGGCCTGAAGGTAATATTTCCACTAGAAATTAGATTATCATGGAGTTGCGAACCCACAAATGAGAGAGTGGACAGATAGAATGAAAGAAAGAATGGAAAGGAGCTGTTATTGATATATGAAACTTCATGAAAAAGGAGAAATTCTCCTTTCATGGGTTTCCCCTTTCACAATAGAGCTACTGCTGAGTTCATTAATCTTATCTTCACAGAACGATCCTCGTCCCTTGCATTCCCTTATGTATTTTTCTTACTAACTTTTGTAACTGTCAAAACTAGATATTTTGTCTGTCCTCCCCTTATTCTTCCAAGTAAATACCCTTCAGTCATAATGCACTGTCATATTTGTTTTGTTTCCAGTATTATAACATCCTGATTGTATTCTTGACTTATATGTTATTACTCACATTTTTTCTTTAGTTTTGTGTTGAATGACAGTACCACTATAATCTATAATTTGCTCAATTTGTCATTCTTTATCTGGTATATCTTGTTTAGAGTCTATAGTCATTCTTAAAGGGCCTACACTTTATTGCATGACTTCTACACGTTGACTTCTACCTTTTAGTATGTTCTTACAATTTGTTTTATGCCAATTTTGCATCGAAATGCAGGATCCTTGTCGACCTGGGGTCAGAGATGCAGTGCAGCTTTGCCAAAAGGCCGGGGTTAAGGTATGTCTATACATGCTTTTGATGTTGAAAGTCATTTTGTTTCATTAAGTGGCTTAAGTCATTTTAACAGTTATAAAATGTTATAGGACTCTATTTGTGCTGGTAAGTGGCCAATGTTTCACCCACCGATGACTTTTATAGAGAGAATGATTTATTTTAGGAAAAATAAAATTCATTACTTAGGATAAATTCTGTGAAAACTATTTAGTTTTTACCTATGTAGCACACTATTTAATTTTTACATATGTAGCACAAATACTAACATAGACACTAGACACAATAGGACACAAATACTTCAACACATGTAGTCTCCAAAATTTAGGACACAGGGACATGGATCTATATATTAAATGAATTATTTAATTTAATAGCCAATGTTTATATACTCAAAATCATATATAAATAAGGTGAGTCAAATATAATAATCTAAACATATCGTCACCTAATACAAAAATGAATTTAATTCATCTATCTAATATCCTAAAAGTTAAAAGTAGTGATCATATAATAGTTGTTCCTTATCTATAGTTATATATAAAAGGGATTCTCTTTTTTCGTGTACACATTTTCTTTCTAATTTTACCCTTTCAGGAACTATTATCTTAAACTAAAATAGTTACATTTTCATTTTTACATTTTAAATAGCCGCAAATTTAAATTTAATTATCTTTTAAATTAAAATAATTAGTTTATCATTTTATTCTTTTAAATCATTATCTATTTAAATTTATCTTTTATAATTAAATTAATTATCTATACTAAAAAAAGAGGACACATGTGCATAGGGCATGTGTTTCTACTAGATTCTATAATTATAATAGAAATTTATGAAATAAGTTTACAAATTTATGGTTTTTAGAAAATGGTAGTGAAAAATGGCAAGTGCATCAGTTGCATATAGCAAGTAATAAATATCATTCTCTCCATAGGGATTTGTACAACACATGACAACTCTCACAATTCATAACTCAAGTAGATAACAAAGATCACAAAAGCACAAAGAAACTCTTTTTGGTATTTTATCAAACAGTTGGTGTGTAACAAGAAAGTTAACATAGAGTATTTACAATTATCAATATTAGATTTTATTCACTTCATTCTCATTCATTCACAAACATCTCAATTCCATATTCATGTCAAAAATCAACTTACAGGATTACTCAAATCTTATTTTTAGTGACTTTGAGCCTATGATAACTCATCAAAGTCCAATTCCTTGGATCATCAACAAGCAATCATGCATGAAGTTCAAGAGTCTTAAGATTACTAATGAATTAAGTTCTATCCCTAGATACAAGTTCCATTAGGTATTCAATTTCAATTCTAGGTTCAAAAGACATTTTCCAACACCTCAAGAACCACAAATCATGCATGGATGGCCAAACCAAAGCAAGCATTAAGCATAGAAATCCAATACTAACATTGAAATGGAAAAAACATATGTATAGTAACAACACAAAAATAAATGAGAAATATCTTCATTATATCTAATCTCCACAACAAGGTTTATCTCTTCATGGTGGAGAACTTAGGGTTTACAAATAGAAGAGAAAGGGAAGAGATGAAAACCAAGGAGAAGATGCAAGCCCTCTCTCAAGGTTCTTGGCAACTGCTCTATGCTCCAATTGTGCCTCCCATTCGCATCTCCATCTCCAATTCGCAACCCATCTTCCTCTCTTATCCCAAACGGGGAAAATCACCATGAATGGAGGAGAAAACCCAAGGAGGAGTGGGAGAGCTTCCCAACACTCCTAGCAACCTGCAAGAGGCTCTTCAAGCACCCAAAAGTGTTTTTCTATCGGCCAAATGAGGAATCCCCCAAATCCTTGTGAGAAACATGTTTAAATACCCTTTTTTGACCTGTCAACGTCGTCACCGCTTGGTGCCATCTCAACACCGCCAAGTGCTATCAATAAAACAACAAAATAGGCAAATCTAGAGAGTCACCGCCCGGTAGCAGTCCTCTACCGCCAGCACCTGGCGACCTCCTAGCGACCTTTTTCCACCACCAAGTGCTTTGTTGCTCTGTAGCTAATTTTGATTTCTGACTTTGTAGCGGTGGCCGCGATTCATTATTAACTTATTTAACACACTTAAAATAGAGATTAAAGGTAAAACAAACATAAAACAACTAAAATACAAAATAATACAAAACACACTAAACTTGAGAATATAACAAGATAAATTTGGGTCACGTCTCTGTTCTCATCTATGATGCACCGATACTTTAATTTGGGTCATGTATCCGTGTACGACACGTATCCTTGTCCTATACTTTTGGTTACTTTATCGATACTTATCAATGAAGTATCTAATTTATAAAGTCGTAGTAGACTAAAAGAAAACATTTGAATAATGATCAATTTTAGTGACAAAATAATTAGTCATTATGGTAACCAATTTAGGTACCAATTTATAAACTAAACATTATTAGCAACTAAAATAGTTCAAAAAATTATAATTTATCTCTAAATTGATAACTAAAATAGTTTTTATTATATATTGGTTTATAAATTGGTTACTAACATTAGCTACCAAGGTTTTGACTACCAAAATAATCATCTCTAACTAGGAGATTGGTCTCTAACATCTCTTTGTTACTAAAATTAGTCATTATTTAAGAGTTTTCTTGTAGTGGTACTTTTATGATGACAATAATTTATATTTTTTATGTTGAAGACTTTAGTACATATGATTTTAATTTGGATTCACACAAGCAACCATATATTTATTATGCTTTTAAGAATTATTGTACACTTTTCGATATTCATATATCACGTATCTGTCAAGTATCGTATCCTATTTTATTTTCAAAATAAACATATCGATGTATTGAATATGTATCGTATCCGATACATATATAGTATCCATGCTTCATAGGTTCTCATTAACATTGTGTTGAAACCATGTCAAAATTATGTAAGAAACAAAAGAAAAAAAAATCTTCCAAATTAGACACTTCACCGATACGTGTGTCGTACATGTCATAGGGACACAACATTTGTGAGGCATGTCCGAACTTCATAAGTTTTCTTCAAAAATAATCTATTCTAAAGGGGAGTTTATAAGAGCTTATTTCAATAAGCTTCATAGAGAAATGTGTAAAATAAGTTCTTTTTAGCTTATTTTTGCAAGCTTCACAGTCAAGCTAATGATTAAGCTCTCACTTGATAAGATTTTCTTAAATACATGCTTATTTAAGCTATTTACCCAAACGTGCCCTAAATTCAGTGGCATTTAACTCTTCATTTTGTCAAAGCTATCCGCGTGAATCTTCTGAAAGTTAAAACTTCCAAACAGTTTCACAAGAGGATAGTCAAGTCACACCTCCTTTTTATCAAAGCTGCTCCTCATGAGTTTTGTGAAAATTGAAACCCCAAACGGTTTCACCAGAGGATCGTCATGTCACTATTACCTTGGCTTATGGAGTTTTGCATGCTCCTCTTGATATTTCTATTATCAGTCAATGTTCTGTTTCTCACAATAAGAGTTAGTAAGCATGATATATGTTCTACAGTTTTGATTGTCTAATATGCTTGGATTCCTCATATGAAGGAACCTTGGGTGGTATCAGGGGCCTTAGGCTGCGCTACATTCTCTAGGAAAATATGGGGTTCTGACTTAGGCATAATCCTTCAAGAGTTCCTGAACTTTCTTAGTGTTCCTTACCAATTGGTCGAATTTCTTCAGGATCATCTCTCATAATTGCTATCACCTATCCAATAATGTCTTCATTTTGACAATCGAAGTTTTAATTCTGTAAGACCACAGATATGCTACTAGTGAACTGCCGACCTAATCCAGATATACAATTCCCTTTTTTTTTGTCTTTATTTTAATATTTAAAACTATATCGTTGTTTTTTATATGATAACAATCCGTTGGCCAATTTTTCTATTATAGGTTCATCTGAACTTCCCTATCCTGCAAAATGAACACTGTTTAGGTTAAGAAATGGAGTATGCAAGGCATGTGTAGTTTTCTCCTTATAGGAAGAACTAATTTGCTTCGTTGGTTCTTTAATCCCAGGTAAAAATGGTCACTGGTGACAACGTTAAAACTGCAAAAGCAATAGCTGTGGAATGTGGAATTCTTGGTTCAATATCTGAAGCAACAGAACCAATCATCATTGAAGGAAAAACTTTTCGTGCATTGACAGATCAAGGGAGAGAACAAATTGTTGACAGCATATTGGTAGAATCCAACAACTATAACAGCCTTAGTGATGTAACTGTTTGGTCAATAAGATTAAGTGTCTATTTATGTTATAGGTTATGGGACGGTCATCTCCTAATGACAAGCTTTTGCTTGTGCAAGCATTGAGGAGGAAGGGGCATGTTGTGGCTGTAACTGGAGATGGAACAAATGATGCTCCCGCACTACATGAGGTTTGAAAGGCATTTCTTATGTTTTTGGGGCATATGCTTATACTTTTATCTTAGATACATGTTAAGATGATGGCAGTAATTATAGTGATACAATATGAGTATAACTGTTGCCAAAATTGTTGAGGCACATTTTTTGTTCAAATTATATAATCTAATTTTTGTTTTCATAGTTGTGTTTGTGACTCTATTCTTTTATTTTTAGGCCGATATTGGTCTTTCAATGGGTATTCAAGGAACAGAAGTTGCTAAAGAGAGCTCTGATATCATTATTTTAGATGACAATTTTGCTTCAGTTGTGAAGGTTAGTCCTCATTTCTTATTTGAGAAATGTCGGAAGTATTCTTACTGAATGATGCATACTTAAGGCCTCCCTCTTGTAGGACTGTTTCTGGTACTAATTGAAATGCATAGTTATGATTTTTTCATGCTGTTGTGAGAGATTTTTAGTATTAAGGTGCATTCCACAGCCTCGTTATTTCGTGTAAGCTGATTAAGAATAGATGTTTGAATCATAAGTGTACCACCTTTCAATATCTCTCGCCAATTCAGGTTGTCAAATGGGGGCGGTCTGTATATGCAAATATTCAGAAATTTATCCAGTTTCAGCTTACAGTCAATATAGCAGCACTTGCTATAAATGTTGTTGCTGCATTTTCCACAGGCGACATCCCACTAAATACAGTACAGGTTTGTTTTCTGTTTATCACTAACTGCTTGGTGTTCCCTCATTTATTTAGAATCAGAAGGCCATCCTTATGAACTAGTCCTTCATTAATTTCTTAACAGCTTCTCTGGGTAAATCTTATCATGGATACTCTTGGAGCATTGGCCTTGGCCACTGAACCACCAACTGATTCTTTAATGGATCAGCGTCCAATGGGCCGAAGGTAATTTTTTTGTTCTTCACATTTTTTTAATGGAAGAAAGAAAATTAAAGAGAACAAAGTACAAGGTCGAAGTTATATATCCTTCACAAAATACCAAAACAGCAGGGTACATATACAGTAAGTAAAAACACATTGTTGCGGTAAAAGGCTTTGTGAATCACTGTGTAAATAATCACCAAAAGCTATAAAGATCCTACTGAATGCTGAATTTATCATGCTTGCTTGGATTTCAAATAAATGCTCTTGTGTACAATGAATGGACCTATTGTTAAACTCCATTATGGGAAGATCAGATGTAGTGTCTATGTTTTTTTTTTTTTTTTATGGTTTTTGTGTTATAAAATTGATAGTATCTGTTTTTCTGCACAGAGAACCGCTTGTATCAAATATTATGTGGAGGAATCTGCTGATACAGGTGAATTCTGTTTCTCGTGTAATGGCACTTCTATCGCATTGAAGCTGGCAGGGATTCTAAATTTATGTGGACCAAGCCGGAAACAGCTAACTGATGAATGCTAAAAATATAATGCATTACTTATGCCATATTATTTCTGCTGTCTCTGACTAGTAATGTTTGGAAACTTTCAGGCAATTTATCAAGTTTCTGTGTTGCTTATACTTAATTTCCAAGGTGTGAAATTACTGGGTTTGAGGAATGAACCCAACCGCCCTGCAATCAAAGTGAAGAACTCTCTGATATTCAATGCTTTTGTTTTTTGTCAAGTAAGTCCTTATCATCAGCAATTAATGGGAATTTACAAAGCTCTAAGCTTCAGTGGGTGTTAGCTACCTTTAATATATATTTAATTTTTTTTTTTTTTTATTCAAAGTGGTGGGTTGATAATATTGTTGAAACGAAGACCAGTCACTTCATTAGATTGAAATCTGAAGAAATACTTATAACTAATTGTAAAAAACTCCATACCAACCTAATTATAAAACAAAGGAAGTTACTGTCTTTTAAAAGATGAAAATTAGCGTCTCTATTTTCTATTATATATGTGATTAAGCTCTTCCTTTTACAATCTTTATATTCTCAAATGGCTTTCAGTGTGTTTATTGTGTATAGCACCCATATAGCATCCAATACGTCTTGAAAGAGTGTAGAGTGCATAATAGATAAGGAATTACTTAATTTTCAATAGTTTTTGGTGATGTGTTCACTGTAACTTTAATGTTTTGGGAGAAACACATTAATCCACGTAGTTTATGCCAATGAACGGGGATCCAAAGCAATTTTACTTGGCTTCCCTCTGCCATAGAGTAACTCCAGTGATGCTTGATTGTTACTGGACATATTCTTTCCCTAATGACTTTTGATAGTAGAGCACTCATTAAGGTGTAAGTGAGGAAAGATAGAGTGGCATGGAGGGAGTAATTGTAAAAACAGTGTTATAGATGAAGAGGCGAATAAGGGATTTAGAGGAGTTGTTGTGACATCCCATTTTAAAAGATTACACTACTAAATAAAATATCACACAGTTATAATAACGAGAAGCATTCAGATGAACATAAAACGTAGTGAAGATAACTATTACAGTCATCCGAAAATACTCAAAAGGAAACTTAGGCATACCACATAGTCCTAAGCAAAAGGAAATTTTAAAAGTTCAACGGTCTTGCAAAAGGGTTGCCCTCAAGGCAACTAATACAAAAGGCCTCATGGCCATGAAACTACTCCTATGACATCCAGACAGGGAAATCTAGGCCGCACCGCTGCGTCTCCCGGATCCATCTCGAACCTCCCTCTCATCTGCTCCCACCAGAAGGTGATCATCGCAAGAGAGAAAACATAACAGAAACAACACAAAATGCAAGGGTAATCTAGTGTAAATTGAAACTAATCATAGTTTAAAAGAATAAGTGCATAAACGTTCCCAGGCATACAACACAGAGACACATAAGTCATGTTATGGCAAACAAACAAGACACTATGACTCAATTATCCGGATACATATACTAAGATCAGATTCACTGGACGCTTGCACTTGTGGTGGCCTCTACTGCTCTGCAGAGCCATTGCCAATGGGTTTCACCCTACCACTCACAAGGTTAGCCTTTACGCGTCTAAGCCCATTATCCTGCCAAAGACTAGGGCCTCCCGCTACTCTCACCACTTGGGTCAGTTTGCTCTACTTGAGACTCACTGACCCTTTAGAGTTTCGGGATGCGATCCTTACTTGAATCCTTATCTTA
>Ga0099822_1001607_pt1 | contig 26749 bp, 8 predicted proteins | sample CowpeawhiteBW_FD_76839 | JGI IMG/M metagenome (GOLD analysis project Ga0099822, IMG submission 76839) | Root nodule microbial communities of legume samples collected from California USA - Cow pea white BW | ecosystem: Host-associated > Plants > Roots > Nodule | place: USA: California | collected... | reverse complement strand
CTCTCTTTTATAAAAAAAAAAAAAAAAAATATAATATATTTTTATGTGTATATTTTATTTCGCAAGTCATTTTTTTTTATTTATAATTATTTTTTTTTTATATATATATATATATATATATATATATATATATATATATAGATAAGGAAAAAAAATTAATACATGCTGTGAAGTTAACAATTATTTTACCAGTTGAGTTAAACTATCTTAATTAACTTATAACTTGTTTAATTAAAAGAAAAGGTTAAACGTGCCAATGTTATATTCCCTCTAAAAAAATTAATACATGCTATGTTGTATTTTAATTATCTCTCTTAATTAAAATACAATTTCTACTATCTTCTTTGTTGCTTAACTTTTAATTTTTCTACTTTGATTTATTTTGACATATAAGATTAAACGTGCCAATGTTATATTCCTTCTAAAAAATGTCAATGTTATTAAAAATTAAAGAATATGATTTTTGTAGTACGAAGTTTTATATAAGCAAGAATCCGAATAAAAACAATACAGGCAAGTACACTGATGTAACAGTTAGATGAAACCAATTTCTGTAAGTTTTGTATTTTATGGAATTTTCTACATTTTTATATTTGTGATGAAAAAAAAAACAAAAAGGAATTAATGCATTAACACTCCATGTACATATATAGAGCAAAAATTGCAGTGGTATAAACAGTCATCTACTTTAACTTGTAATGTATGGTGTATGTATCTCATCTTCTAGCTGCTTTTTCACTTTCTTTTTCTTTTTGATCTGTTCTTTGTTATCCTACGTACTCCTACAGAAACAGAGAGAAAATGTTGTAGGATAATAGGAGTTCCTTTTTGTAATGCGTTATTGATTGATTGATTTGAAGATGGTGTGTGTTTCCATAAATGTGAAGGTAGGGGCAAATTATTGTTCATAAAGTGTAAAGTCAGTGAAGTAGGGTTTCCCAGATTGTTGTAGCTCATCACTCAAACTGCAATAAAGTGGTCCCTTCAAGATGGGAACCTCACAAAAACAAATGCAATATTTTTAACTCAAAACCTACATTTCTAAGCAAGTTGATGGAAACTAAGTTCTCTGACCTCCCTATCTTTTCAGACCTTCATTTCTGAATCAATGTCTCAAATGGAATGATTTCTATGAACATTTTGTATCCTACCTTTCTCATCAATGTCCGTTTCTTGTTTCTTTACCAAGGGTTAAGATAACAATCTATTTTCTTAAATATCTATATACTTCTTTAAGAGATTAAGCTTTACTTAAAGGGAATAACTTTTCATAAAAAATGCAGCAACGGATTAGGAGTGAGATCTACGTTTGTTTAGGTAAATTTGAGAGCAAGAAAAGGTGACGATTTGTGGGATTTACTGATTCTACACTCTCAGTTAAGTTGAGGTCGTTTGAGAGGTTTTACAAAGGGGGTTTTATTGGGGAGAACAACACCAATGAAACCTTGGTCAATGTGGGACTTAGACTCATACTTGTATTCCTAACAATCTCCCCCTCAAGTCCCTTCAACCACATTGGTAGACTCCCCCTCCAACGGAAGCATTCTCAACCCCGGGTACATGAGGGTGGCAGTGGAACCAATCCATGAGGAAATGTGAGAGTGAATTCGATCCATGACAACTGGATCCGATCTATGATAGTCCCAAATACATTTTTTATTAAACTAATGGGTCTTCCAAATCCATTATAGAATAGATTCGATCCATGACAATATAGTTTTTCTTCCTTTGGACCATGTTTGTTTTTAAAAAGCAAGTGAGCCACCAGTCTCTTTGAAGTTCTTTTCTAAATTTATGAACAATGATATATTATTAGAATGTAATCTGAATTTGAAGTGCTTTTCCAGGAAGATAGACAATTACCACACATGATGTCATTATTAATTTATTACATATATATTTTTTAATTTTATTATTTTAAATAAATTTTATAAAATAAATGTAACTCATATAAATATCATTTTATACAACCTTTTTATATAAAAGAACATTTTGATCATTTTAATTTTATATTTATTAAAACATTTTTTAATCTATCACATCAATTAAATCACTCATAAATTTTTATAAAATTTATTTCTAAATCTTTTTATTATCACTTCTAAATTTAAAAAAATAATAATAATATATATTTCACTCCAGAATACATTATACGGTGTCAATCTAATTCTGCATCTTTAACAAATCAAATGTTGAGGTACCTCTCGTATTTAAAAATACAGAGTGTATATTATCTTTTTAGGAAATTTTTATGTTCAAATTTTGCATAATATATAATGGAACGAGTGCATATTTGAATATTTTTATATATTACTTTTTATTTAAGTAGTTAAATATTACATTAAATAAATAAAAGTACAATCGAAAATTTCTAGAAATATTACTCTAAATCTATAAAATAACTATAGTTTTGGAACAAACTAAAATACTAGAATAATATCAGCGGAATTAACATTAAATATTACAATTAATGAAATATTACTCTGTTATGTATTTTTAACAAAGGGTTTAATTGATTTATCGTAAAATAGAATATATTTCTTTTTAGTTTTTCATTCAATATTTTATTCTGTCTTAAATTTAAATGATTTGTGGTTGAATTTCTCCTGGTTTACAGGTATAAAAACTAATTCATTCATGACATGCCATAATGACTAGGTTCATTTCATGAGTTTTTCCATAACATGGATAGTTTCTCAATTATGTGAAAACAATACAATCAAGCTATAAGTTTTCAATTTATAATGCACTTTCATTTATTTTTCTTAATTTATCTTCACATTACTTACCTAAATTATCGCAGTAAATGCAATGCATTTATATCTTCCATCAAAACATCAAAATATATTGTTATTTTCAATGTATATGTAAATTGTTTACATTTCTCGTTATTTAAGTTAGACGAATAATATATTATCTCATAATAATTAAATATGTTTTTCTTTTTTATCAATAATAAAGAATATAAAAAAAAATTAGAAATATTCCAACTTTTATACACACCTTAAAACAAAGATGCAAATACAACTAAAAATAACATAGGCAATTTTGTTTTATTTATTCTCTCGAAGTGCATTATAAATTGAATTGAAAACTTATAGCTCGATTTTATTGTTTCGCATAATTGAGAGTGCATTATATAAACAAGGCAAAGTATTTTTAGTTTTTTCGGATTATACAATCCAAAAATAAGTTTTGAATTATATGTCGAAAGTAAAAAAATAAAAAATTGACTTCCAAAAGTTACGATTAAGAAAAATATAATTTTGATTATATACTCCAAAAGTAATTTGACTGTCAAATTACACAATTTAGAGATTTTTAAATGGTTAAAATATATATTAGGTTTCTGATTTTTTTTTTAATTTTATCATTTTAGTCATAATATTTTTTTTAATTAGATCTTAATTTTTGTCAATTTTATTCAATTTGATAATTTTTGTTAACACTATTTAAATAATTAATGGTGATTGATGATAACTGTGTCACTTCGTAATTTTATATTTTATTCATAAACAAAAATTAAATGTATATTTGAACTTATAAAATTTTTCTTAAAGAGAAAATGGTTTCTTGATTACAAAGTCAAATAATCATTATTGTATATTTTAAAAGTTATTTTTTATTAAAATATAACTTCTAAATTGTATAATTAAAAAAGGTAAAAGCATATTTTTCATTATATGAAAGTGCAGAGAGAAGTTTATGAAGATGTAGGAAGAAATGGTCCAAATCATTTCATTTTTGTTGGGTCAAGTTAATAGAGATAGGAGCCCACCAAGATTCTACTTAAAAGCCATATCAATTTTATGCACGCTTGCATTTGTTTGCAGAAGAGGAAGGATGAGATATTTGTTTTTTCAAATATAAAATAAAAATTTTCTGGTATTTTTAATGTTTATTATGGGATAAATTCAAGTGTTATCAAATTACATGGGTTGACATGCAACATTACTATAAAATATTACACAATAATAAAAAACATGTGAATAACTAAAAGGTAAATATGTTATAAAACTAATCTTGACTTAGTTAAATATTTATGTTTTGTTTTTTCTATTCAGGAATTTTTAAATATTTTGTCCTAGGATGAAATTTTTAAAGTTTTAAATATTCATCCGCCGTTTAGCCAATGATAATTAACTTTATCAGTCCAGTATTCCATACAGAAAATTGTAATAATTTATGAGATATATCATATGTGTATTTTTTTTAAAGAAGTTATTGATGTTAAGTTAGTAAAAATTAAATTTAAGTCATTTAAATAATAATTAAATATATGTTTATTTATCCAAGACAGTTTGGTCTATTTAATAAAAAAATATCTGCCATTAAAATTTAAAGAGCTAAGTTGAAATGTATATAAATAGCTCAAATGATTTTTTTTATATATAAAATATTCAATCAAGTATTTGTTATAATCAACAACTATTCGTATATATAATAAAATATTTATATATCATCTTTCAAACTAATTTTATTAATTATTTTTAGGTTAAAATTGTAAATGTTTGTATTTTATTTTCTAATCTATCTCTAAGATCATTAAAATAAATATATGTTTACTATAATAAGTTAATATATCATTTTCATTGGTATTAATATATTTTTTCTATCATAACAATTAGTTTAATCTCATAAAATAGAAAACTCAATTTGAAAAAGGTCCATCTCAAAACAATAGGAGAAAAATGAAGAAACTAAACTAAAAAATAGAACAGAAAAAGTATTGACCAGCTGCAATAAGTTATTATTTTCACAATACTTATTATTACAAAGTAACTGCTTACAAAATTTACTACTATTTGCCGTGATTATATTTTGAAGTGATACATGCTTATCAAGAAATTTAATAAGTACACAGTGCGTTTTTAAGAAAATTATCACTTAATATTTTTTCTAAAAAAACAAGAACTGTGTTATATTTTTTGGAGTAACAAACATTTTAACACAAACTATAACACGAAAAGTGACATATCTAAGAGAGAGTGTGTTCAAATAGCTCAAGCTGTAAACAACATATTTCCATCACAACAGTTAGGAAATGCAATCCCTGATACTATCAAGCATTATTAGTTTTGGCTAAGGTTACTAAATTAATATTCAAAGGCAGTGGAAAAACCTTTGACGGGTAAAAGACAATAAAAAAAATGTTACAAGTTCATCAGATGTTTTGATAACTGTGGATGAACTAATCTGATTTGCCAAAATTTTTGTCTACTGGTTTGAGATCTATCACATACAAAGGTGATTAAAAAGTTATATGATCCGTTTACATGAACAAAATTGCACTTCAAGTTTCAAACAGTAAAACATATTATTGATAAACATTAGAACATAGTATACAAAATGGTTTATGCATGACACTAGAACATGTTTATGTACAATAAAGGAGACAACTACAATACAGAGTTCAGTACAAAATCAATCTCTCAACATGGCGGTTAAAAACTATATAGTGTATCATCAGCAGCAGTAACACTTCTTTTAATATGATAATGTTTTTGCTGTTTCTCTCTACTTTCAATAAATAGAAAACAGGGCATATAATGACCTAACAGACGACAACCCCTCCTAATTATTCGATGCAAGTTATGATATTAGAACTACTTGGCACCAACAGAAGGAAACATAACCATTGAAGGGAAGAAGTATGATTAGCACAGCCCTGCACTTTCTACAGCAGCTTCAGGATGGTAATGAAGCATTTCTTTCCACATCATCTCCCTTATCATCTCTTCCCCCAGATCCTCGTCAATGTCAAGATCAATTGGAATCACAGCTGGGGGGTCACAGTTAGGATCGTAGAGAGGGGCCATGAAAGGGTGTTGAAGCGCTTCAGTGACACTGATCCTCTTTGTTGGATCGAAAACAAGCATCTTTTCCAGAAGATCAATTGCCAGAGGATGTGCATTAGGATAAAGTCTCGATAAGGGGGTTCCAGGAGAAGAAGGAAGTGACTTGATATACTTTTTTGCCTTTGGATTGTCAATGAACTCAATGTCCTCCTCCCTCTGACTACCAAGGGTATTGATGATCAATTTCAGCTGGTTGAGACACTCTGAACCAGGAAAAATCGGTTTTCGGCCAAGAAGCTCAGCAAAGATGCATCCAACAGACCAAACATCAATTGATGTCCCGTAGTTGTCACAGCAGAGTAGGAGCTCTGGTGCCCTGTACCACCGAGTCACAACATACTCGGTCATGAACTGGTTCTTGCTGCAGTTAATTCTTGCTAACCCAAAATCACATATTTTTAGGTCACAGTTTGCGTTGATCAGAAGATTCCCAGGTTTCAAGTCACGATGAAGGATGTTAGCAGAATGAAGATATTTCAAGCCACGAAGCAACTGCAGATGAGAACATTCAATTAGTGAATTCAACCACTAGCTAAGCAACACAGAAAAAGAAGCCATATAGATGTGCCACAACATGATTGATGTCAGTTATTTAGGAAGGACGACAGGTTGACAAGATCAAAAGATCAAGGGGGAATATAACAGACAGAGGGGTAAAACGCAGCAAAATCAAGAAAAACAACTGTTTCAAAACTACAAGATCACACAACTTCCTAATTATGATCGACCTTGTACTAAAATCCCTGTAAAAGATTGTCACAAACATAAAAACAAGTTTAAAATGCATGTTTTGTGCTCAGTGTCAACTCTACAATACTAAACATTCACAAACAGTTGGCAGGCATTGAAACCGTGTGCTTTATGATATCAAAATAAATTGTTGACAAATGAGAAGCCAAGAAAATATTATGGAATTATACCAACAATGGGCCAAAGGTTCATACCTGAAAGAGGAAATACTGGCAGTGATCGTTAGACAGTGCTTGAGAAGACTTAATAATCTGGTGCAAATCTGTGTCCATGAGTTCATAAACCAGATAGACATCCTTGAAACTATTCCTATGAACAGGCATCATAATATCCTTCAAAGCAATGACATTCTCATGGTGAAGGTGGCGAAGAAGCTTGAGTTCACGCAGAGTTCTCAAAGCATCAACCCGGTTCTCAAAGGCATTCTGTATTTTTTTTATGGCAACCTTCTCGTTGGTGTCTTTATTCACAGAAGAGCACACGATCCCGTATGCACCGCGACCAATCGGCTTGATTGGCACGTATTTTGAATCAATCTCAAACAAAGCTTGCCACATGGAGAAATAATGCTTCCCTTCATTCCTGATTCCATTAGGAGGATCAACCGGAGTAGCCATTCCCTACAAATCAAACCGGTGGTTTCAACCAATCATCACAATTCAGAAACTTTCAGTGTTCACTGACTGGTAAGTGTACATAATCATAAACATACAGTGGTGTAAGGTGTTGTTGGTGTATCATTACAATAATTTCCCCCAAACACAATTAATTAAGAGACTATTGGAACCTTTATGACTAACCTACCAAACTAAGAACCTTAGATTCATATCAAATTTTCATTTAATTAATCTGAAGTTGAGAACATGCAGAGATCTGTACCCAAATAGAACGTCATGTAGAGAATTTCAGGTTCAAACACAGAAACACACTCGAGAGTAATTATTAATTAACAAACAGAGAAAGAGAAAAAAAAAAAAAGTTTATTTACAAATGTAGAAAAAACTTAAGAGAAAAGGTTACCTTTTATTTGAAAAAAAGAAAACTTTATTATCACAGTGACGGTGGCGAAGAATCGGGTCTCATAGGCCCAAAATTTATTGCGAGAAGGGTGAATCGGAAAAAAAGAGAATTTAAACAAGTTGGAATGCAGACTGTGTTGGGGGCTGCATAGGTTTTATCAGCGATCGAGATTCCTAAGGTTGTCGCCTCAGATGTTTGGAGTTTCTGAATGGAACTGCATATCCCTTTCTCTCTCTCTTCCTAACAAGAGTCACACACCCGCGTTTTGCTCCAGTACTCGCACCTAGCACTACCTTCTCATTTTTCCCTTCTCATTCTTTCTTGCATTTTTGGCTACACCATTTCTTTTTTTACAAAATTAATTGTATTTAGTTTGTTGGGTTCTGCCACTTGATTTTTATAAAATCCTATTTATAATTTAATTGCTACTAAATGAAGCTATTAATTAAAGTTTAGTTATTTGATTGGTCTGCTACATCATCATTAAAGATTACCTGGTTATTACCGAAAGCTTAGCGTGGATACAACGATAGCGTGACAGGGTTAATTTTAAAAAGCCCCTCCAAAGTGTTTTTTTATAATTCTCTCCAAAGTGTTTTTTTATAATTCTTACACGTTTTTCATATGATCTTGATAAAAAAAATCTTAATTCTATCATTCCGCAAAACACACAGCAGAGAACTTTGAGTACACAACTACTTGTAAAACTGTTTTTTGGCTGAACTAAATTTGTTTTCAATTTATATGAAATATTTTTTTTCCAAATGTAAGCCTTTTATTTCTAAAGTAATCGATCATGTATCAATTAATTAAAAAGAAAATTTTCTGGTTTCCTCTACTTGGCGAGTGAATTAACAGGAAGTCCAAAGAAAGGATACTTTTTTTATAAACCTATTAATCTTATTAATATACATATTTAACAACATTTAACATGCTTACACAAATTAACACGATTTAACATAAATAACAACTTAAAACACCCGTTAGCATACAAAAAAAATTGATATTTGTAAACTAAAAAAATTATATATTAATTTGTTTTTAAATTTAGAAATCAAAATATAATTAAAATTTAAAACAAATTTTAATTTCACGTAGAGAGACTCACCCAAACATATTTCAACCCAACTAATTTCACAGCCAATTCAAATCTAAAAGAGAATACTTGTACACAAATATGAAACCAATAATATTAAAAAGGGAATTAAAACCAACCTCAAGATGCAAAGAAGAATTCTTACAACAGTGGATGGATCCTCGAGTGTTTAGTATTGAAGTCTCACAGAACAAATATAATAAAAGAACACAAATTGAAAGGTGAGTGGTCTTACTTATATAACTTCTTAAAGATAATAAATCTCATCTAATCTATAATCTAGGCAAATCTGCTATTAAAATTTTGAAATTAAAGATAAAATCTTTATCTAAAAACTGAAATAAATAAAATAAACTAAAATCTTTAGGATAAAATAAATCTAACTGAAATATCTTTGTCAAAGATTATAATATTTCGATAAACAAATCTGTAAGGTTACGTTAAATAAATATATAATAATAATTATTATAATAATAACGTTTATTTAATAGAAAGAAAGTGAAAATAATAAAACGATAATAAAAGAACACAGATTGAAAGGTGAGTGCGTCTTACTTATATATCTTCTTAAAGATAATAAATCTCATCTAATCTATATTCTAAGCAAATCTACTATTAAAATTTTGAAATTAAAGATAAAATATTCATCTAAAAACTGAAATGAATAAAATAAACTAAAATCTTTATCTTTATAATGGATAAAATAAATCTAACTAAAATATCCTTGTCAAAGATTATAGTATTTCGATAAACACAACTGTAAGGTTACGTTAAATAAATATATAATAATAATAACGTTTATTTAATAGAAAAAAAGTGAAAATAATAAAACGACACGAGTCAAATGATGCTGCCACCTTCTGGGCCTGGCTCGTGCGTGGCAAAACGGCAATGTCGTTTGTTGGTAAGCGTGGACAAAGTAAAGAAGGAGGACATGAGTTGAGTTGAAGACAGAGAAAACTGAAGAAGAAGAAGAAGAAGAAGAAGAAGGAGAAGAGGCAAAGATGATATTGCAGTTTTTCGTGCTTTCTCAGAGAGGCGACAACATCGTCTACCGCGACTGTGAGTGCTTTATTTTCTCTTTCTCCCTTCCGTTTCCATGATAATCCATTTTCATTAAAACAATTTCCAATTAAATTTTTCTATCCGACGGGGAGTGATTGCCAACAAAATTCACCCACCCTGCACCTTATAGCTAGGGTTTCACTAATTAATGAATTAAATGAATGCAGATCGTGGTGAAGCTCAAAAAGGAAGCGCCGAGACATTCTTCCGAAAAGTCAAGTTCTGGAAAGAGGATGTCGAGGGAGATGCTCCGCCTGTTTTTGTAGGTATTTCATTCATTATGTCATTTATCATCTTTTTCTTTTCACATTTCTCGAGAATTTATTCCAAACATTTCCAAATATATATTTCTGGGACTGCATGTTCCCTCAGGGTATGGTAGTTGTTGTGCTTTGTGTCATTTATTGATTATTGATTAACGATGAAAAAAAATCAGGAAAATTTGCACTTTGCTTGTTTTAGTTTTTAAATGATATTCACTATTCCCCGTTTAGATTTTAAAAATCCCTTATGGGTGTGTTGCCACTTCTTTAGTAAATGCATAAGGGAGATGGGAAATGAGTGTCTTTGTTTAAAACTGAAGGTTAGAGAGTGTGTTAAAAAGAGCGTATTACCTATCACTTGCCTCGCTTAAAACTAAAGGGGTCAACGCAAAAGTCATCTAAAAAGACCTAAATGTGAGAGCAATTTGTCCTAGTTTTCTTACTTTTCTTTGATTTTTAGCCGATCGTTTTGATTTATGTACCTTTCTGTTTTTCGCAGAATATAGATGGTGTGAACTACTTCCACGTGAAGGTTGCTGGATTGCTATTTGTTGCTACAACCAGAGTCAATGTCTCCCCTTCTCTTGTTTTGGAACTTTTGCAAAGAATTGCGCGTGTCATCAAAGATTATCTCGGTGTTCTTAACGAAGACTCCTTTCGAAAGAACTTTGTGCTCGTTTATGAATTGCTAGATGAAGTGATTGTAAGTATTTACTTACTATTCTTGCTTCAACTGATGGTTTCTTAGGGAAAATACCTGTATATGCATGTTGGATGTGAAAGCATGTTTGCCCAAACTTCATTGGTAAAACGTTTGTCCTAGCACCTTTGATTTCTTTTCGTCATTTACACTTTAGTGATTATTCCTATCAGTTTTTATTGACTGTTGTCTACAACTATTCACATGCCAAGTCTCCCATGAACAAGTTTCCAATTTTCAACTCTCGATGTGCTAAAGCTGACAGGTTGATCAGATATGAAAGCACACTTTTGTAAAATTACCTTTTAGTCTAAGTGTCACATTTTGGGAGGCAGGAAAACTATTTAATTTGTACAGAATCTACAGATGCTTGATAGTTTTAATCCAACCATGATGTATGGATTTTTTATTTTTTTACGAGAAAAGTGAAACTTAATTGTTTACTTCATTAATATTTCTACGGCTTCTCCAAACCATTTTAAACCTTAATAACTGTTGCATGGTTTTAACTGCTGCATTTTCTGTTTGATTTATTAATACTGAAGTTTATTTGTGCCAGGATTTTGGTTATGTGCAAACAACATCCACTGAGGTTTTGAAGTCTTATGTTTTCAATGAGCCAATAGTGATTGATGCTGCACGGATGCCTCCCCTTGGTCCTGCTTCCATTTTTATGGTATGTAGCTAACTAATTGGAAATCCATTCATTTTCTTGCTGCTGGCATATTACTGGATTTCATGCATGATTTTGTTGACTTGTTACTCCTATATTTGCAGCAAGGGACCAAACGAATGCCAGGTACGGCTATTACAAAGTCTGTGGTTGCTAATGAACCTGGTGGTAGGAAGAGGGATGAGATATTTGTTGATGTAATTGAGAAAATAAGTGTTACATTCAATTCTAGTGTGAGTATGCTGGTCATCCTTTTTATGGTTTTTCCATGCTTTCTGTTGTGATGTCTTCCTTCCCTTTTACATACATTTACTGCTATAAAATTGAGGCATTTTGATGAGTTTGTTGTTGGAAGCAGGGATTTATACTTACTAGTGAGATAGATGGAACCATACAAATGAAGAGTTATCTTTCTGGTAACCCAGAGATTCGACTTGCTCTCAACGAGGATCTGAGTATAGGGACAAGTGGTAGGTCAATCAACATTATATTTTGTTCCCCTTGAAAGTTAAAACACTGAGAAAAAGTGTGTTACGTTTCTTTGTCATGTTATTTTCTTGGTAACATGTCCGGCATATTTCTTGATCGTATTCCCTGTATTAATATTTAGATTATTATGTTGAAATAATTATATATTTAGTGTTAATGGGGGATATTTTTTGTTGAGTTTATATATTTGTTGGTCTAATCATTGATGGATGGATAATTTTCTTGAAGAGATTTTTGTTGGCTAGTTGATTTTTTCTATCGTATTTGCTATTGGTATATCTTTTCATTCTCTCTTAATCCCGTTCTATCATCTTTAACAGATTATAGAGGTTCGGGTGCTGTGATTTTAGATGATTGTAACTTCCATGAGTCTGTACACCTTGATAGTTTTGAAATTGATAGAACTTTGTCATTGGTAAGTACATAGTACAGTAACTTAAATATATAGATAACGCAATAACATGTTATGCTTTTGAGTTCCTTGACGAATTACTATTCCATTGTTTGGTAGGTACCTCCAGATGGTGAGTTTCCAGTCATGAATTATCGTATGACTCAACCTTTTAAACCACCATTTCGTATTACTGCATTGATTGAAGAAACAGGATCCCTGAAGGTGGTTTAGATCCCCCTTCTTCTAACTTTCCTAGTCTACACGTTGTTTAGCATGTACTGATGGTCTTCATATTTTTATAGGCTGAAGTGACAATTAAAGTGCGAGCTGAGTTCAACTCAAATATCAATGCTAGCACTGTTCTTGTACAGATGCCTCTGCCATCTTTGACAGCTCGGTATATACATTTTCTTCACGATTATTGCGCATTTAATTTCAGTCATAGTTGACAGTAATGATTTAGTGCTCTTCTCCATAATCAGCTAGTTAGCTGAGTAACAGGCTAATTGGGCTGTTTAATAGGTTGGGATGTTTGATAGATTGTCAAGATTTAACTCACTATAGGCCATATATTGGGTTTGTCAAATGAGATAACCTTCAAACCACATAAAAAAAAAAGAAAAATTCGTCATGCTTTTAAAATCAAAAGATTTAGCGAATAACATTTATGTTAGCAGAATTGGTGCAATCTTAGCCTTTGAATAAGCAGCAGAATCTGTTTCATTTTTCTATCTGCACTGCATCAAGCCCAAAAGATAGACATTAGTAATTCACCACGTAGCCAGAAAATCACTGGCTGATGACAGGTTTCGTTGTCACGCCTGGTTGCTTGCTTGTAAATTTTTGTTGCTACCAGTAGAATGGATGGACATTCAACTGCAGGAGATTTTGAAATATAGAAAATATACGTGAAAACCAAATATGGCAAATGATATCAATACGAACAACAGCCAATTTTACCACACTCACTTGTAATAGCAAGCCGTTCCTTTTTCAGTGCTAGTATTCCCACATAAGCATTCAAGATCAGAGCTCAATGCCCAATATTGGGTGTCTAATCTTAAATCAGAACTCAAAGCATTCAACGTACAAAATGAAAAGAGGAAAACAAAAATGGCTACTGGGCGATGCACCACTGGTAGTCACAGACTCAGGGGTGAGTGGCTGGTGGATAAGAAAAAGAAATGAGATAAGTACGGAAACTATTCATGTATATGCTGGAGCCTGGTTTATTCTTGATGCGATGGGATGGTTGGAATCTGATATACTGAATATGCTACCTTTTGTTTGTCTCTGTGTTTGTGATGTAATTTATTGCACATACACGCTGAGATGCTCCATTCATTACATGATTTAAGTACTATCCCGGTTACTTAATCTTACATCTTTTTAGTAAAATTATTTTCAATTTTTCAGTGTTAATTTTGAGTTAGAACCTGGAGCAGTTGGACACACCACTGATTTCAAGGAAACAAATAAAAGACTGGAATGGGGCCTGAAAAAGGTAACATATACTGTTTGTTTTCCACTGATAATCAGTATATCTTTAAATACTTATCTACGGATGTTCGAGGCTAATACCCGTCATTAGAGGAAAACAATTATGTTTGGTCCATCCTCTTGCAGGTTGTTGGTGGATCTGAACACACTTTACGTGCAAAGCTGACGTTTACACAGGAATTACATGGTGCATTGCTTGTTAATAATTATTTTTTAGCTCACTGTTTCAAAAGGCGTTGTTCTTCTCTGTAATGAATTAAATTGTTTTATACTGAGCACAGGAAATATCATGAAAGAAGCAGGACCTGTTAGCATGACTTTCACCATACCTATGTACAATGCTTCAAGGCTTCAGGTAAACTGCTAGGGATTTTCTTGGAACTATGTTTCTTCTATTATATTTATTTAACAAAATGTGTATTGGAATGTTATAGTGCCATAGTTTTACTGCTAATCTATAAATTAATCTTACTATGTCTTTGTTGATTTTCGAAGCTGGTGTTACTGGGCTAAATCGGATAGTGTTATCATTCCTAATGATTTTATATGTAGATTCAACTTTCCTGCATTATTGCAATTTGATTTTGTATCTGGTTTACATGAACTCCACCTTAAATAGATCCAAAAAGCCATTTCCTGATGCAGGTTAAGTATTTGCAAATAGCGAAGAAATCAAAAGCGAATAATCCTTATCGCTGGGTTAGATATGTAACAGAAGCAAACTCATACGTTGCCCGGTTGTAATTGGAATCTCTGCAAATCCGAAGTCCGAGGTTACTTGCTTTCCAACTCATTGATGTCCATGTATGCTGAATTATTCCAGAAAACTAGGAGTAACATTTTGAGTTAGTTAACGTCGTTGTTTAATTTGCAGTTAAATATGGGGGTATGGCTGCGTAAGACTGTACTGTACATGTCAAAGATGATTTACACGAGATAATGAATGACCAGATGGAACTTGAGTTGATTATTGGATAAATAAAAAATGTACAAGACAAATTACTAGGAAGGCTGTGATAGTAAAACTGTGTAACGTTGAGGGGCAGACTGGTAAAACTCAAACTTTTTAAAGACTTTATGTAATCTCATTAGTGTTATGATGTGGTGAGGCTCCTAAGTCATGGGGTGGTCTAGAGATATTGGTTGGAATGTATATGCGCCATTGAACCTGAGCTGGTTTTGACGAGAATGCGATTCCCTTGGCCCGTCGTTTGTCGTTTGTCTCCGAGCTTTAAGAAACAGTCAAAAAGGAAAAAGTGAGATGAAACCGGAAAGTCGTAGAAAGAGTAAGTGCAGTAGCAATATACTTTTTGTTGGGTCGATGTTCCTTTGTCCAAAAGCATATTGAAAATCACACGATTCAGTTTCGAATGCCTTCGATTAATAGGAGTATATGATCAATATAACAAAATAATACACTTTATAACAACTATCGATATACTGAAAACGTATACAGCCTACAGCCTTATTGCTGAGTTTAGGGTTATATTTTACACCTTCAAAGTCATAATCTTGTTTTTTCATCTCAGTTCTTCAAACATTGGTAAATAATGTGCGAAGGTGTCACACTGTAAACCACGAATGATTATTTAGGTTGGGCATTAGAGGAATTGAGCCAACCTAGATCTTATAAAATGGTGTTCCATGTTTTTCTGTCGCCAATAATGTGTCGCATTGACATGTTTGATTGAGCTAAAAGCTAGAAGGATTGGACTGTTAACAGTTGTTCTGGCAACATTGTTTTGTTTGTGCAGAGCTGTTTGCCGTTAATTTGTAGTGCTTTTTGTTTAGTTTGAGTTGATTTAAATCAAGCAGAAACGTATTCTTGTTAGGTAGAAGAATTCGTCGGCAGAACAGTACAGTGGCCATTTAAGTAGTAACATGATGTTCAATTTAGTTGTTACTATGAATGCATCATTGTTGGCAGTGATGTTACATTCTGCACAATCATTTGATATAATATACATATTCAAACGTAATTTTTTGTTTTTCAAAAGGATTCCTACTCATGTTACCAGTCTTATATACCATAATTAGCATGAACCCCTTTTTTTTTTCGCTTAATTTGGTCTCGATCAGAATTTAAAAGCATATCTGCAACTATAACAAAGCAAGTGAGAAGGGTAGGTGCATCTTTTGATTGATATTTTTTATGGAATTCTTAGTCTCTAAGCATACTTTTGTATATATGCCATAGAACAGCTAAATATTTTAGAATACAAATAGAATTTTTTATGCTAAAGTTTAGCATTTCTATAACATTCAATGGTGCGATAAGTTTAGTATTCTTAAGATTAAAATTGCAATTATTATATATAAAGTTATATTCCATAGAAGAAAATATGAAGATAAAAAAAATCACGTCTTTTCGCTACTATTATATACGAAGACATTAAGGAGTGCGTTACACCTCACTTTGACTTCCTTAATAGGACCTAGCCGCAACATGTATATTATATTAACCCTCCAGATTGCAGTTACTGTACGAATTACGAGATCACATTTTAAACCTTAATATTATGTTAGTTACAGGAATAATATCCTTTCGATCAGAAAAAATATTTCTTGCTCTACTTTTTTCACTTGTAAAGATTTTCCAGAATATATTTTATCATTTCAGCATAAATTTTTAAAACAAAATATAAATATATCTTAAAATCTTTTACATCAGAGAGTTTCATTTAATAAAGACATTTATTTTAGGATGCTACAAAATCTTATCGTAGTAGGTTAATATTTAGAGCTTGTTATTGACCAAATTAACCCCAGATAAAAGTTTTTTAAGTATATCATATATGACCAATAAAAAGGCTCCTTAAGAATATAATGAACTTGTTAAAGATGTGATACGTTTTAGTTTTTGCGGCTGAGTAACCAAATTTTAACCAGATAATGGGAATCTACACGTGATCGAATGATAGCCATTTTGAATTATTTATGTTTCCAGAGATTATCCACTAAATTAGAGAATATCAGCCATAAAATACGATTTACCTTCTCTATTAATGTATCTGTCCAAATACAGGTAACTGTTGCTCTCGTTAATTCTTTTCCCACTATCGATCTTTATTTTATTTTGTTTTTACCGATCATTTTTATATACTCACTGTTTACTTTAGTTGTCCATTTTTATATTTCTGATATCAACTTTTTAGTAAAAGCATGTAAATATGACGTGTTAAATTTATGTGTATAAATTCAATGGATTGTTGCTCTCTCTTTGACCTTTCTGGTAAGAATAAGAAAAGTTGAAAAGTACTGAGGCATGGACCCTTTCAATTTATAGTACAAATAAATCATAACCTGACAAATTTATGAATAGTGGCGTCTGATAATTCGTTTTTGAAAAGAAAAGAAGAGAGAAAAATTGTAGACTAATGAAGTCCATATACATCTGATATTTTAAACAAGTACAGCAGCAAAATCACCACCATTTACTCTTACAGACACGTGCTACTCACTTTTATATTTTCTGGTTAGATTAGATTAGATTAGATTAGAACTCTGGTTTAATTTAACTCTTCTTTCATCAAACTCAAATACTCATAAAATAACTTCATTCTTATCGATTACGTCAAGCTTTTGATAAAGGAATGGGTTAGTGGGTTGACGATTAATTAAAGTGAAATAGTGCACCCCTCTTATCGGCACAACCTGCTGCGCTCTGTTGACTTAGATAGCATCATTTTCCCCTTTTTTTCTTTTCTCGTAATTTGAAAGGAAATCAAAGTGAGTATTAATTACCACAAACAGATGGTGCTCAAGAAGTGAACCCTGAAACCATAATCCAAACCACAAATTTGAGCATGACCCGTTTTTGTTCCTTGGACACACATTCATAATAATAATAATACACCCTCTGTTTCCACTCACCTTTTTATTCAATCATCTTCTCTTTTCTCTTTCCTTCACTCTCTTCAGTTTTCCCCATACCTTATGCATCATAACTAATCATTATTATGGAAGCCCCTGATTGTATCTATCGTGGCCAAGTAGTGAGCATTCTCCCAAGTGCTCCTACCCCAAAACATTCTCTCTACTTGTCCAATCTCGACGACCAAAACTTCTTAAGGTTCTCCATCAAATACTTGTACCTCTTCAAAAACTCCTTCAACTTGGACTTGTTGAAGTCTTCTCTCGCCAGAGTTCTAGTGGATTATTACCCCTTGGCCGGTCGCTTGAGAACCGTCGATGATCACAAGCTTGAGGTCGATTGCAATGGACAAGGTGCTCTCTTTGCCGAGGCTTTCACTCACACCACTCTTCATCAACTTCTCGAATCTTCCAAGACTCCAAACAAGTCTTGGAAGAAGTTCTTGTACAAGGTCGAAGCTCACTCTTTCGTCGATGTTCCTCCTCTCGTAGTCCAGGTTTCATTAACTCTTTCTTCCTTCAATTTTTTTTTAATTCTTCAATCCCTGCTTAATCTTCTGATCCTCTGTTCATGAAAAGGTTAATAGTGACACAGAATATGTAACTTGTGCATTTAGTGTCCACTGTTTACGTTTAGGTTCAAAGAACTTTGCTTTGACGTGAAGACGTGTGCTAGAAATATCTGTCTCTCTCTCTATATATATATTATATGAATTTATTGTGTCAAGGTTCTACACTTTTGTTTCTGTTAAATGAACGTCTTTCATCACTATGTGCTATCATCCACTTTTCTTCCTTTTCTAATTTGTCTCTTTCACATGGATGAAATCCATTTTCATAAAATATTCACATTTTCTTTACAAAATATAAACTGCCCAGTGAAGCACACAGATATATGAAAGTTGGTATCAGTTTGAAGTGTTTTTTGTTCTTGATTCGTTCATGAACTAGTAGGTTCGTCACTGCTTTTATAAGTCATCAAATATCAGATTAAAACTATCAATCACCAACTCTAAACAATGTTTTAAGTGTTATTATTTTCATAACTCTAAAGTTCTTCTCTTCCACACAAAAAACAGAGTTTTTCCCGTAAGTAGTGTTATTTTCCTTACAACGATTTCTTAATAATAAAATAAGTAATTTTTATTTAAAATTCAATAATTAAAAATGAGGCAAATTTTTTTTATAAAAATATTCATGGACCTGGTATATTGAATGATTTTTATTTTTTTTACATTCGCTCAGAATTTCTTCCATTAATCCATCACAGAAACTGTTATGTTTCTCTATCAAATGTATCCACAATTTTCTCCAATATTATAAATCACAGCACAGCCATAGTTTATGTGCAGAATCGGAAAAAATATAAATATATAAAAAAAAAATTGAATGTGAATGTTATTTGCAGGTAACGAAACTGGGTTGCGGAGGAATGATCCTGTGCACGGCGATCAACCACTGCGTGTGCGACGGCATAGGCACGTCCCAGTTCCTACACGCTTGGGCACAGCTGACGAAAACGCCAGAAGCGGAATTGACGATCGTGCCCTTCCACTGGCGCCACGTGCTGAAACCCAGACACCCCGCGCAGGTAAAGTTCCGTCACGGTGGCTACACCGCATCAAACCCAACCCCTCAAGTGGACCTCCTAAAGTTGATACAGTCACAGCCCCTGGTACCCACGTCCTTCACCCTCACCCCCTCCCACGTCCTTGGCCTCAAGAAACAGTGCGTCCCTTCCCTGAAGTGCACCTCCTTCGAAACCGTTGCGGCTCACACCTGGCGCTCTTGGATTCGCTCAGTGGGCCAATCCCTACCGTCCAAACTCCTTGTGAAGCTACTTTTCTCGGTCAACGTCAGAACAACAGTTGACCTTCCGCAGGGGTATTACGGGAACGGATTCTTGCTAGCGTGCGCCGAGAGCAGCGTGGAGGACTTAGTGGACGGTAACCTGCGCCACGGGGTGAGGCTTGTGCAGGAAGCCAAGGCGAGGTTGAAGGAGGAGGAGTACGTAAGGTCAATGGTTGACCTGTTGGAGGACAAAACTGTAAAAACGGATCTTTCGACGAGTTTGGTTATTTCGCAGTGGGCGAGACTGGGGTTGGAAGAGGTGGATTTTGGGGAAGGGAAACCTTTGCATATGGGTCCTTTGACTAGTGATATTTACTGTTTGTTCTTACCCGTCGCCGGTGACGCTAATGCCGTGCGAGTGCTGCTGTCTGTCCCCGAGACCATGGTGGAACGTTTTCAGTATCACATGATGAGACAAAGCTGGGAAGAAGAAGAAGAAAACGGATTCTTCTGAAATCTTGGTTCCCTTCCCCATGCATGCGTACTCCAGTTTCGGTGTGTTCAACGTTGTTATATCGATCTTTGTTTCGGTTTTTTTTTTTTTTTTGGGGGCAGTAATTAATAAGAAGCTAGTTTTTTTTTTTTACCTGGTGGCTTGGAGGAGAAGTTGATTAGTGATGGTGAAAGACAGGTTGATGTGCATCGTATCCTCCTCATTTTCTACAATGTTGTTGGTCCACAGAGTCCGTGATTTCTGACTCTGATTTGTGATGGACGCGTCGGTATTACTGTCCCACAAATTATGTCTCAACACTTTCTTTCTTCCATCAAATCTGTGACATCAAGTTACCATCATAATAAATATATTATTTAAATAATATGCCTCCTATGCCGAAAGTTGCCAAATTTCACGCTACTTAAAGTTCATTTTTTTTAATTGGTTTATCGTAAAAACTTTGTATATGATATTTAATTTGAGAAAAAAAAAGGGAAGTATGTTGATGAATGATTTAATTAAAAACTGTTTATCTAGAATAAAATGTTTCACTTTCCCATAATGTCATGTCAAGATGATGGAACCTTAGGATGGTTCAGTCATGAGATTGCCATAAATCACGAGAAGCTAAGAGGTCCATCCATATATATATATGATTTCAGTTCCAAAATCTAATTAAACCCACCATTCACGTCTTAAACCAAAAAGGGAAAATTTACTGTTCTAATCCCTTACCGTGTGCTAATCTTATTTACTTTATTCTGTGTTTAAATGAGTGAAAAGTTGAAGTGGTTATGGTAATCCATGATTGCTTATGTAATTTTACTTTTAATCTTTACAACAGTGAAAGCAAATAATGTTGGGGAGAATTAAAAAAGGAATGAATGAATATTGGGGAAGTCAAAAAAATGTATTGGGGGAGGTCCAATGGTTGAGGAATTGATAAGATAAGATTATGGTTATAATTATAAAAGTATAATAATAAAAGTAAGAGTATGCAGAAGAGTGAAGGCACATCATATATTGATTGATGATATCTTTTTCGTTTAAATTTGGTAGATATAGATGCACACATAAAAAAATAGAAGATGCTTTTCTGATCTTGCACCTGTTGCTCTTCCAATCTTTTTCACAAAAAGTGACAAGCATTATCCAATCAAAACCTCGTTAACGGTACCTAAAAAGTGCCAATTCACCGACGCAACCTCCACTTTCTAATACCAAAACTTTAATCCAAGTTTATTCATATTGCTCCTGTATATTTTAACAATATTTGTATACGTATAGCATTATTGAGACATTCAATTATTAATTAGCCAGTGTATATTGTATTTAAAAATGGTTCAATCAGGTCTTTTTCAGTAAAAAATTATTAATGACATCGAACACTACTAATATTTAAAATGACTTACAAAATTAAGTATTGATATTTATATTAAAATTTAGTGAATCAAGTCATTAATAAAGTTAACAATATTAATAATTTTTGTTTGAAATGAATCAAATTGAGATATTTTTTTTAAAAATTGAGACTTGATTGACACCTTTTAAAAACTGATACTAAATTGACATATGAGTACCGCCAAATTAATTAAACCTGTAAAATAAACCTTGAGTGTACATTATTTAATAGTCATAAAAGTGTCATCATTTCATATAATTGTTCTGACTAAGATAATAATGAGATTCCATCTTTAAATATTTGATAATTTAAGTAAAAACATATTTTAAGTAAACGTTACACGCACCTAATCCAACCATGAAGCTATGCTTTATTGTCTCTATTTTTTTTCATTGAAATATGATTTCAGTTAATGCACACTTTCTGAGGTTAAAGAATACTGAAACAATTATTTTCTTGTTAGTCAAAATATATATTTTATTTCATATTTTGGCAGTGCGATGCAATACGTCGTCACTGCAATGTACTGCAAAAATCCCACCCAAACTTTACCTGCGCGTGCCATAATAATAATAATATAATCTATGACAGTTGGTTATGGACAATAAATCTAATATATTTAAAATTATATATTATTTTGACCATAAATTCACATTGAATTAAGTGTATATTTGATCTGAAATGAAAAATTGGGTTTTGTTTTATGAAAGAAAAAAGAGTGACAGTATTTATCCAACTCCTCCACCACCACTACTTTGGTCATGCTCCTCATCATTCTTACCATACGATATTATCAAACTAGCTTGTTACATCAACAATTTTGAATAATATAACCATATTTTAATATCTAATAGATTTTTACATTTTTTTTTACATATATAAGTTTATTTTCTTAATGATTGCGTTATTTCTACAACTAGATTGTCAAGTGATTGATCAAATTATAAAAACTCAATAAAGCTTTTGTTATTAAGTATGTATAAGTTAGAAGAAGAAAAAAAATGAAAAAATACGTATAAAAGATGTTTGATGAAAAATAACTAAGAGAACTTTCTTATTTTTTAAATTTTAATATATATTAGTTCATAAACTTTAAAAGTAAATAAACATAACTTTTTAATGTACAATTTTTTTTTCGTGTTAAATGATACTTCAGATTAATATTTGAGCTATAACATATTGACACGCCGGCCTCGTCAACATAAAAAATCATAATTTGATTAAGAAAATTATATATTTTTTTAAGCTTAAGAATTGAATTGTATTAAAATTTGAAAAAAAAACAAATTCTAATTTGGTGAAAGTGTAAGAATGAAAAACAACTGTGAATTAATTAATAGATAAAGTATATACGATGAATATTTTAAAATAAATAGTGTAGTTATATTTTGATTCAAATGTTGTACGTGAACATAATCCCAAAAGGCATATTTATATCCCATAGGTGAGTGGTGGACTGAAATCTAAAATATTCTAGTGAGTACATTGATGACACACAAAATAGCATAAAATTGAAGTAATATTATAAAACTCACTGTGTTCATGAAAGCCATGTTGTTATACTTTATGATGAGGTGGGATATTTATAATTTGGAAATTATTTAAAATACAAACTCAACGAATGTCTTTTTTAGTGTTCTAATTATTCATCTGGGTATAACTGGTAATCCATAATAATTAAGGGTGTCTGAAGTTAATCACAATATTGCAAGATGACATTAACATTAGATAAATAGGTATAGTTTTATCAAATAGATTTGTTAAAAAACTCACCCAATTATATATATTTGTTTTCTTTGAAGGTGATGATATTGTATTAATCATAAACAAAAAGAATCGAAATCTTTTGAAATCTAAAATATAACATACATCGCAAATGTCTTATTTGGAGTATCACAAATATTTGAAAGGAGTGATTGATGTGTCTAGTCTTGTAAGCTTCTTTTTTTTTTTATGGAAGGGACGTCTTTCTAAGCTTATCCAAATCAACAAGGAATCATAAATTTCACCTATCTCTTTAATATAACCAGCTTCCTTCTTGAACTCCCACGTTTAATAACTTCATCTTCACATACATATAAAAAACTAAATTACTTTTTATTTCTATATCATACGATTTTTGTAGTCATCATTTTCATTATTACAATTGTCACCAAGGAAGAACAAAAGAGAGAAGAAAAAAAGAAAAACAAATATTAAATATGATTTTAGTTTTTAAACATAGACTTGAAATTTTTTATTATTCTAAATTTTAATATTTAATTTTCAAAATTTTAACAATAATGAAATATAATTCTTTTATCCTATATGTTACTGATATTTGAGCGAAACATATTAAAAACTTTAACAATTTAAATGTCGTTCTGAATTGTGTTTGAAAATTAACATTAAAAAATTTATATTTATTCGTTTATAAAGTTTGAGAATCAAATTATATCAAAATTTAAAATATAGAAGAATTTTAATTTCAATTCCAAAATTTAAAAACTACAAATATATTTAAGGGAAAAAAAAGAAAAACACTCGAGAACATATTTTATGTGTTTTAAAAAACTCTTTCGACATACATTTTATGTGAGATATTCCAGAAAATTCATTTTAAAAAATATCAATACATTCCAAAACGTTTTTTTTCAAAATACATTTTATAGGTTCTGGAAAAGTTTTTTTCAATTTTTTTTTTCAGAAATTTCGTTCTAAAAATTTCATTTTGAGAATTTAGAGAAACTTGTTTCATAAATTTTCTGAAACATATAATTAAAAAGTCACTTTTATGCAAGATAAAATATAATTTTAAAAATTTGCTAGGTGCGCGAAGAAATTGTGGAATGCTGAAAGTATGTTTTACTATTTTCACCCTCAATTTTACTGTTTTCACCCGTATGTTTTATTAATTTGGACATTACAAAATTAAAATTATCCTACAACCTTAACTCGTAGTAAAATATCTTCATCCTTGTGCTTATTCTTTTACCATCTTCCTTCTTTACATGCATAGATTTATGTTAAATTATAGAAATATTTTTTATTTAAAGTTATTTTTTTTAGTTAATTGTAAATATCTATAGAACTATTTACAAATTATATCTTTTAAGAACGAAAGATTTTCAAGTTTGATTGTAACATAATTTTTTGAGTATTTAACATTTTCTTTTCTACCCAAATCCCTTACTAAAATAAGTTATTTATATTTTCTCACTTAAACAATATTTCAAAAATTAAATCCTTTTGTTCAATGCATAGCAAAAACACTTAACTTTTATAGTTTTGTCAATTGATATGAGGTGTAAATCTATTATTACACAAAAAGAAAAACTAATATTTCGTCGTGCTTTGGATCTACATATATAACAAAAACTACTTGTTTTTATCGCATAATCATACATATGAAAACTAATTTCCGTCCACGGTAATTTTAATTTGGGTTAAATATGTTTTTGGTCCCTTAACATTTAGTGAATTTTTGAATTAGTTTATTTCGAAACTTTAGACCGTTTTAGTCCTTCATCTTTCAAAATACGTGAATTTAGTATTTTTAATCAAATTTTGTTATATTTATATGATGTTTCGTATGTATTTCAGAATTGTATTTGAGTTATTTATATTGTTTCACACATTTTTATTTTAATGTTAAGTCAAATACTATTATGTAACGCATTTGAAATGTCAAATAAATTTAACAAAATTTGATTAAAAGGACTAAATTCACATATTTCGAAAGATGAAGGACTAAATTGGTCTAAAATTTTGAATTTTTTTTAAATGAACTAATTTCAACATTCACCGAAAGCTAATGACCAAAAACATATTTAACCCTTTTAATTTTTAAAACAAGTGATGCGAATATTAAACAGAGGAGTGTAAATAGTGTGGGCCGTGTATTTATTTGCACGTTCCATTAAAAGGACTTTTTTTTTATTCATACACTCATTTTGTTGAGTTTACACATTCCTTTTTCTTCACAAAAATAGTATTGTCAAAATCGCATTTCCACTGTGATCATTGCACAGCAGGAAAAGAAAATGTTTTCATGGAATAATTTTTATAAAGTGAAAAAAAAAGAAATGTAAGAATAAAGAAAAAGAGTGTGAGAATGACCCAGTGGAAATATTAGAAATTTAAAGTTATGAGTGGGCCTGGCCTAGGAATGTTTTGGTTTTATGATTCCCTAATGGGCCTGTGCGAATAAGAACATTAATGGGAATTTTAATATATTAGAAAAAAAAAAGGAAGCAATTTGTGGGCATAATAAAAGATTAAAATTGTTCCTGACCGACATTTAAAATTCGGATTAGGTTCTTCTATACTTCTACTGAAACCTTTGACTTATTTTTATTCAATACAAAAAAAAAAGTGTACTCAATTTAATTATAATAATGGGAGCACTTACTTTTAATTATTGGAGTTTTGATTGTATTTTCAATTCAAAATTTTACATATTTTTTTTAACTTATCTACACTCTTTAGGTTCTAATAAGTTGCTATTTTGAGAACTTGGTTTTGAATTCCACTTTTGTGTATAAAAAAAGTTCGTAAGGGAGATTATATTTTACTAATGGAAATTACTAAATAACACAGCTAAAAAAATACGAGCACCCTTTAAAATGTATGAATTTCACAAAAATTACATATTTCCTATTATTTAGTTTACAAATTTCAATCTGTTCCATAAATTCATCAAAGTTAAATCGCTTATTGTAGTAAACATTTGAAATCATTAAATATTTGATGATATAGTAACTTTAAAATGTAATTAGAGTGACCCAGAATATATAATAAATGAATTATAATTTTGCATATTTAAAATAATAATAATAATAATAATAATAATAATAATCTAATTTAACATTTTTTAATAATATTAAATCATCACAATTTCAAGATAATTCTGGTTATTTTTCAGAATACAGCATATATTATGTTTCATGTACTATTAAAATTTATTATCGCAGCGGGATTTAATTAGAAAAAAAAAATCATAAAATAAAAGGATGTTTGAGTAATGCTTAATAGGAAAGACTGTAGGGTGAAAAGTGTATGACAAAAGATATTTTCAATTTTATGAAAAATAAACGTTTTTGGTAGACGTATAATTGATTTCTTGAATAAATGTTTGTAAAATAATTCCATCAAGATTAAAAAATCATTTGACAATAATTTGGAAGTGATTTTACCATTTTACATTTTTCAAATTGTGACACTGTATACTCCAGAGCACACTAAATTATCTTACATGATTCATGCTATTAGAAAGGAGAAGAAGGATAAAGGGAAACCAAAATAAGAATTAATATATATATATATATATATATATATATATATATATATATATATATATATATATATATATATATATATATATATATATATATTTTATAG
>Ga0099822_1001606_pt1 | contig 26755 bp, 23 predicted proteins | sample CowpeawhiteBW_FD_76839 | JGI IMG/M metagenome (GOLD analysis project Ga0099822, IMG submission 76839) | Root nodule microbial communities of legume samples collected from California USA - Cow pea white BW | ecosystem: Host-associated > Plants > Roots > Nodule | place: USA: California | collected... | reverse complement strand
TAAATATAATAAAATAAAAAAAAAAAAAAAAAAAAAAAATATATATATATATATATATATATATATATATATATATATATATATATATATATATATGTACTTAGTACCTTTAGTGAAATAAGTTGAATGAGCTATGGACCGAAGAGATGGAAACTAATGATTATGTTTCAAAAAAGTTGTTTATAATGTGAAAGTCTCTCACGTGGACAATTAGTGATTTTCCTAGACTTTATAATCTATCTGGTAGAATACTTATATTGGTTATGCTTGTCCAACTAGTAATTTTGAAGTTTTTCCTTGTCGATTAAGACATAGTAACAAATGGTGTTTCTTAGGTCATCGAAACTTTTTAGAGAGAAGCCATAAATTTAAATTGTTGAAAAAACACTTTCATGACATAATTGAAGAAAGAGGTGCACCAAAATCATTATCTAGGTTAGAAATTTTGAAATAATTTGATGTCGTAACATTTGGTAGAAATCTTGAGTTAAGTAATAGAGGAAACCAATGGAAAAGAAAAAGCATATTCTTTAATCTTCCTCGTTGGAAGGACAATCTTTTACGTCATAACCTTGAAGCTATGCATATTGAGAAGAATGTGTGTGATAATGTGTTGTATATATTGCTCAAAAACGAGAAATCAAAAGATCATCTTCAAGCTCGTCAAGATCTAAATGATATAGGGATAAAAGAGGACCTTTGGCCGGATGAAAATGGAAAATATATTCCTTTGCTTTTTACAATGACAAGAGAACAAGAAAGATATTTATTAATACATTAAAGAATGTGAAGATGCCATATAGTTACTCAAGTAACATATCTCATTGTGTTTATGATGAAAACTATAGGATATTTGGCCTTAAGAGTCATGATTCTCACATTCTCATGCAACATTTACTTGCAATAGTTATTCGAAAGGTTTTGTTTGACCATGTGACTATAGTGTTGGTAGAAGTTACAACATCGAATTGTGCTTACTCTTTGCCATTTGGAAATTTGTTTGCCTCCATCATTCTTCACTATGATCGTCCATTTAACTTGTCATATTATAAAATAAGTGAAATTAGGAGGACCAGTTTATTACCGTTGGATATACCCAATTGAAAGGTAAAAACATGCAATTATTTTTAACCCATTTTCTCTGAAGAAAATATTGGTTAAATTATTGTTTTTCCTTTTTGTAGAATGTCAGGACATTTGAAGTCCTTTGTATTAAATAGAGCACAACATGAAACATCTATAAGTGAAAGTTATTTAGTAGAAGAAACTCTCACTTTTTACACATTGTATGAAGAAGTTGAATAGAACTCAATGTGTTGATGCTTGTCCTAATGAAAGTGAGCATCTTCAAATTATTTATCCTCAAATATGCAGACTAGTCTGAAGTTCATCAACTTTCACTCTTACATCATTAGAGAAAATACAAGTGCATACATATTTGTTACTAAATTGTTTAAAAGTTTAGCCCTGTGTTGAGTAGGTATTTAGACATCTTATATGTGGTGATTAATTTCCATGAATTAAATTTAACATTATATTCTCTCATGGCAATGAATTCAAAATATTCACCAAGAGGAAGACAAGAAATCAAAGACTTTCAAATATAGAGTTAGAAAAGATAGTTAGTAAAAAATTTGCAAATTGGTTTAATCAAAGGGTAAGTTGAAAAATATATTAGTGTAATTTATGATTTGGTTTTATGACTAATATGATTTCTTATATAGGTTACAAATCTAGACAATGCAAATGTAATTCCATAAGAAATAAAGTATCTAGCTAGAGGCCCTTGCCAATTGCAAATAGATATTCTGCATATAATATCAATGGGTACAAATTTAGAACTGTAAGGTGGGATGAAGGTTTACAAAGACAAAATAACATTTTTTTCTAACCTCAAACACATCATGTGTTGTAACCAATAATGATAAAAATTTGAGGCTAGCAAATTTGCCATACTATAGGAATAAGAAAACATAATTGTGGTTAACTATTACAGTTTTCTTAGAGTTGTCCTCTTTAGATGCAAGTGGGTTGATACTACACGTTCTAGAGGATTTAAAAAGGAGGCTTGGCAATTCACTTTTGTAAACTTTTCTCAATCTATTCATACAGGTGAACATAAAGAGCATGTCCCATATATTGAAGCTTCGCAAGCACAAATGGTGTATTATGTTAATGATGAGGTGAATAAGGGATGTAGTGTTAAACCACATTTTGCCAAGGAATTTGAATGATATGGGAGAAGTTGGTGAAGATAATTACATTTGAAAGTGAGTCATACCATGATCAAGATTTAAACAATTTATTTACAAATGAAACTGAGACAATAATATTGGCAAAAGATGATTTAGATTATGAATTATCACAAGTCATGATGAAAACCCCCTTCAAAGAGATATAAATATGTTTAAATAATTAGTAAAAGTATAACGGTAAGATATTTACTTTATTGTCATGCTTTTGACCTAGAATTGATTTAAATTGTGTTGCTATTGTACTTTGCTACTTTATTATAGTTTCTCTCGTACATCTTCATTTGTAGTAGTTTAGAATTGTACTCTAGTTTAAATAACCATGGTTCTTAAAACCAAACGTATTAAAAAAAACTACACCTAATCAAGAACCACATATTCCTCCTCTTGTGGGTCCTACTTCCTAACCACATGTTCTTTCCATTGTGGCTCCAACTCCTTGACCATATATTCCTCCACCTATACCTCATACTCAACAACCATATATTCCTTTTATATCTACACATTAACATCTTCTTCCTCCTATGACTTCTACTCCACATCCACATATTCCTCCTCCTATGGATCCACAACCACATATTGCTCATCCAGTGGATACTACATAATGACCATATGCTAGACGTGTGTCAAGTAGAGTATGAAATGTACATGTTATAGGTAATTTTAAGTTTCATTCTACTTATAAATGAGAATTTATAATTTGTATAAAACTTCTTGCTAATTATATTACCATTTGATAGGTGAACAAGGCAATACAAAAACCAAAATTCAGTTGACAAAGCCATGTTTATTTGAGATGCCTTGTGGTGAACATATAATTGTACCATTTGACAGACAATTGCAAGCCTGTAGAGAAACAACTTCACTTCCTTCTTCAACTTGTGGGCTTATTGCTAAATATTTCCATTAACCTTGATAGTTGGACAAATGTTCCAAAGTTATACAAGGATGATTGTTTTAACATTTTAAAGGTACATGTTGAATATCATATTTTTATGTGGTTAACTTTGTTGTTCTTGAATTGCTTTTTAGCTCTAATGCATATCTAAAAATGGAGTTAAGTTCTTCTGCGAGTTTTACCAATTAGAATTTAGTTTGAAACAATATACACCAATTAGAATGTAGATTGACATTTGTTCTTTTTTTTTCAGTTGTTATTGCTTTCCTTTCCTTAGTTTCATATTTCAACATTATCCTACTTCATTAAATTTCTACCTCTCCACTTTTAATTTCAATTTTCTACATTCATTCACTTTAGTTTGTAGTCCAAAACAAACCTTCAAACTTAATTCCATTTTGCATCCATTTTCAATTTTACTCAAAATTGAAATTAGGTTTTCCAGTTTTTATGGTTAGCCCAAATTTAGAAACTCTCCTCTATCATAAAAATTAGGTTTTGTGGTAGTGTTAGGAAATTATGTGCGTGAAGAAGATCTAGCAGTAGCAAAAGCCCCAAAACTCTTCCCCTACTTATCATGTGTGTAGATTCGTCTTTTTTTTTCTGCAATATTATATACTAACTTTATTTTTAGAATTTATTTCATTTCTAGGCATCGGAGAAATTCGTTTAACGTTATTATTCCCTTTGCATGTCAAATGAGTATAGAAATTGAAAGATGAATTTGTGTATCTATGTTTATGATAGTTCATTATAAAGAGAACAATTAATTGCTAACGTCTCTAATGGTATTAAAAAAGATCAATGGTCTTCATTTGTTGATTACCATCTAAATGTAGACTATAAGATAGTTTTCACAAAGGATTGTTATGAATAAATATTTTGTTTATCTTTCTTTTTAATTAATAACTTGTTTGCCTAAAAAATTGTGTAAGAGATTAGAAAAGAACAAAAATTCCTCATATTGATGGTGCAAAGCTTTTGTTTACAAAACAACATGAGATGGTAAATATTTTTTCATTATTAAGTTTAATAAAAGTTTGCGTCGTGTTTTATTGTTCTTATATGCCCATATGTATTAGAAAGTAAACCCTGGACATGTTATGGGTAGAGGAGAGATGTATATTGAGACTCGTAAGAAAATAAATGGGTCTTATGTCAATAAAGAGACAAGGTCTATTGTTTTAAGTTTAGTTAAAGTTTATATATTCATATAACTTTACAATATGTTTTTACTCTAATTTTCATATATTGTTACGATATTGCCAATCAGCTCACCACTTTCAGCTTACGTGTTACAATATAAATATATTTAAATCTTCAATATGTAAGTGACAAATGTAACATCCTGACCGGATATTATGGATTTAAATAATAAAATAAAAAATAATAATAAATACACTTCCTTTATTGAAATCTCATTTCCCCACAAACACAGGAAAACTAAAACTCTATAACATTATAAAATATCGCAAAACCTCTATTATAAACGCAATTATAAAATCCATGTTCAATATCAAAGATTAGTAATATAAAATATTACAATTTATTTAAAAACATAAAACATAAAACTCTGAAAACTCTTTTCTCCCAAACTAGCCTCGCTCCGACTCTATGCCTCACCAGATCCACCTACAACATCATCTGCTCCCGTATACCGCGTACACGATCATCGCCAAACACAAGCAGATAAGTTGAGCTAACAAATAAATAATCATATATATATATATATACGTGTTCTACGTCTTCTGATGAGTACCTCGAGATGTCTTGCTGTCACACCTACCAGCCACATCTAGTAGAGCACGTGTCGGAAACCATGCTACGGACCACACTTTGTAACGCCAAGTGGAGTTCCCAATACGAATAACATTCCTAACGTCCCAAGACTACCAAACTTGTCAGCTTCATATTGAGGAGGGCAATCTAACTGGACCCATCCGTACGTGCCACAACACGTACACTCACACCGGCAACACTCGCTAACCCAAGCCACAACTCAAGAGTTCCTCGTGTTCATCTACCATCTCGAGCCACAACTCAAGCAAAGCCACGTGCTTAACCCCTATCTCGAGCCACAACTCAAGGGATACGTTCTGAGCCACAACTCAAGGAACACCAGCAAGCCGACCTTCGAGATATCATCAAAGCCTTGTAGACCACGCATATCCAAAGCAAGTAAAACACATGCCTAATCTTTGCTTTATCGATTGGTTCTGCTCTTGAGCCGCCACGCGAAACACTCTTCCAAACCGCCTGGCAGGGGACACATGCTATCAGGCGCCGAGCGACTCTGGATCCTTTGCCTGCAAGTGTCGCCTGGCGGAACAACCCTCACCGCCAGGCACCACACTTTCTAGTAGCCATTATGAATGTAGCTATCGCTTGGCGGTCTAGACTCCACCGCTAGGCGCTACACCAGTTCAACGAATTATACTGGTTTAGGCTTCTAAGATTTGATTTCAGTCTTGCTCAACTCATCCATGATCCATCACAAAATTTCCAATCATACAAGTTCCATTCTATGTTCTTGAACTTGCCTTTCTTAAGTCTTGTTATCATAATCGTCCTCATTGATAAATTCACTCTCTTGACTACATAAATCTCTTTAAATCAACTAAAGTCAAACCATATTACTCTGATTTATACCAAAGTCACATCTAGACCTGAAACTTATCACGGTTTACCCACTATTACATCAATCTCAAATCAGTTACAAGTAACCTACCCATTTATGCCTTATCTTAGCTTTATATCATTTCTTCACCTTAAGCAATTCCCCCTCACAACCCATTCTTAAGTTAGATTATGCCTCGTCATTCAGTGATGTTTTGGCTTTTAATAACCTATATTGCATTATCATTATATTCAACTCTTTTAGCACAACTTAAACTTTATAGTTCCTTCTAGTATCACTCCATGTATCACAAACTCTTCCTAATACCATAGCCAACACATTTCAACTCTGCTTTTATATACCACAAACTGACCCTACACTGAATTTCCCACTCGCTACCAACTTAGTTGCACCCTCCATTGTTCTACACATGTCGCCTAACAGCATGTCATGCCCCGCTAGGCGGTGCATCAGTTTCTGGAAATTCCAGAACTGATTCTGCACCTGCGCGAGTTCTCAACTCCAATTTCTCTCGATTTTCCATTTAATAGGCTACCCCAATGTATTTAAGTTCATAATTCTATTATACTGCTTCCAACTCACAGAATTATATTAACATTCTCCCATTAATTCAATCAAAAATCTATAACCCCCAATTCTCAAGCCCTAAAAGATGTTCATGGCTATTTTATGCAATTTACTTCCAATCTCAATCTAATTCAATAATTTTAGCATCCAACAACCAAACAACTAAATTAAATCCCTCATTCCCCGATCGAAATCAACTTAGAATCCAACAATATCACAAAATCGAGTCATGTTGCTCGCATCGCCTGGCGGGTGTTCATCACCGTCAAGCCCTTTATAGAAAACCTAGAAGACTGGTTGATCAGCCATGCGTCGCCTGGCGAATAAGCTCGTGCCGCCAGGTGGTTCCATCTCTGGGACCCAAAATTACCCATAAAAAGATGAGTCGCCTGGCGGTGGTTCATCACCCGCCAGGCGGTTTCTGGAAAATTCTAAAAAACACGAAAAATACACGAAATAGGTAGAGTATATGCATCAAATTCATCATACATTTCAAGCAATTAACAACACTAAAGAAAAGGTACGGTCTCAATGGCTTGCCTTAGCTCTCTCCAATTCAGCCTCTTATGCCTTAATCAATACCATAATTTCACTCTGAATTTTCTCTCCTTACTAAGCACAACAAAGGCAGCCTCTAACCCTCTCTCTTTTTCCTCTTAATTGCCAATTTACTAAGCCTTAATCAAGCTTAATGTCAAACGAAAATTGACATTAAACGTAGCTTAATGATCATTCAATGGTTGTTTCATGATCATTTTCATAGCCCTCCTAGCTGTGTAACGGCTAGGGTTTCTATGACCTTTCCATTCCGTGCCAAAAAGAATTTTGGTGAAAAGGAAAGTTTAATTTAGTTCTACCAAAGTTTGAACCCCTAACCATGCCAATGTCAAATCAATGCACAACCATTCAACCAATTCATGTTTCGTGATAATTATTACAATTCTAGGATTATATTATCAGTCATCATGATCCATCATATTATTAAAATAATAATAAATTAAATAGCACATAAATGCCACACATAAAACTTGAAGCCAAGTCCTCTCACACAATTAAGTACTCTCAACCATTTGAGTTAGTACTTTTCCACATCACGACAGTCAATATTAAATGTCATAAAGGCTCCCACTACCCACATTTATTAATTAATTAATTATTTACTTAATTAAATTTTGCGGGTCTTACATTCCTCCCACCTTACAAAATTTTTGTCATCGAAAATTGGACTTACCAGGAAATAGGTGAGGATAAGACTTCCTCATGAGATCCTCCATCTCCCACGTCATCTCTTGAGTTGCCTCGTCCCAGAGGACCTTCACAGTCCGGATCTCCTTCCCTCTAAGTTGCTTGACTTTAGAATCCAAGATTCTCACTGGTTCAACTCCAATTATCAGGTTCTCGCGTACCTGAACATCGTCCTCCTCCAGCACATGAATAGGATTTGCAATGTACTTCCTCAATTGTGATACATGGAAGACATTGTGCAGGTTTGCCAAGTGAGGTGGCAAAGCAATCTCGTAGGTTGCCGGTCCAATCCTCCTTGTGATCTGATACGGACCGATAAATTGAGGAGTCAACTTCCTCGACTTGAGAGCTCTCCCAATTCTTGTTGTCGGTGTAACTCTGAGGAATACATGGTCACCTACCTCAAACTCAAGTGGCCTCCTTCTCTTTCCTGCATAAGACTTCGACCTGCTCTGAGTTGCATGCATTTTATCCTTTATTACCTTCACCTTCTCAGGGCTTTGCTGCAAAAATTCTGGACCAAGTACTACTGACTCTCCATCCTACTACTAGCATAATGGTGTCATGTATCTTCTGCCATACAATGCCTCGTATGGTGCCATCCTGATGTTGGAGTGATCATTGTTGTTGTACATGAACTCAACCCATGGAAGCATATCACCCCAAGTCCCCAGGTGATCCAACACACATATCCTGAGTAAGTCCTCCAATGATTATATGGTTCTCTCAGACCGACCATTTGTCTGAGGATGATAGGATGAACTCATTCTTAACTGAGTACCAAGTATTTCCTACAACGACTACCAGAACCTTGATGTGAACCTCGGATCCCGATCTGACACAATACTCATTGGTACTCCATGTAACTTGACAATCTCTCTAACATACAATTTTGTCAGTTTGTCAATAGACATCTTTTGATTAATTGGCAGGAAATGTGCACATTTCGTCAATCTGTCTACAATTACCCAGATTAAGTCATGACCCTTCACTGGCCTCGATAGGTGTGTGACAAAATCCATGGAAATGTTGTCCCATTTCCACTGAGAAATATCAGGAGGCTCCAATGTACCACCTAACCTCTAATGCTCAATCTTTGCCTTTTGGCATACTAAACATGATGCTACATAATCTGGTACATCCGTCTTCATACCAATCCACCAGAAAGTTACTTTTAAATCTTTATACATCTTAGTCATACCTGGGTGTATGTTAAGACGACTCTTATGCCCTTCCTCCAAGAGCATTTTCCTCGGTGCAAGTTTTCTAGGTACACACACCCTTTCTCTGAAACGTAGGATACCGTCTTTGCCCATCCTAAAGTCATTTCCTTTATCAGTGCCCAACCATCCAATGATCTGCTGCAGCTCTTGATCATTGTCATGTTCCACTCGAATCTCCTCCAGAAACTCGTTGGTGATTCTCAACATGCTACACCTGATATGACATGCACCCATATTTAGCCCCAAGTTCATATCGTGTAACTTCTCCGTCAATTCTAGCTCCTTCATCATCATCGCCGACATATGCACTCTTTTTCTGCTCAGAGTGTCTGCGACAACATTAGCTTTACCTGGATGGTATAACAACTCAAAATCGTAGTCTTTCAAATATTCCATCCACCTCCTTTGTCGCATATTAAGTTCCTTCTGATCAAATAAGTACTTCAAGCTCTTATGATCACTGAAAACTTGGAACTAAGAGCCATACAGATAATGCCTCAAAGTCTTGAGAGCAAATACCACTACAGCTAACTCCAGGTCATGCGTCGAATAATTCTTCTCATGCACCTTTAATTGCCTCGACGCATAGGCCATTGGCCTTTTTTCCTGTATCAGCACACAACCCAAACCCTGGTATGAAGCGTCACAATACACCTCAAACGTCTTAGTTGTGTCTAGAGTAGCCAACACTAGGGCGCTTGTCAACCTTCTCTTCATAGCAAGCTTCGCACTCATCTGCCCAAGAGAAAGGTTGATTCTTTCTAGTGAGCTGTGTCAACGGACTCACCATCTTGGAAAAGCCCTCAACGAACCTTATGTAGTATCCTGCCAGACCCAGAAAACTTCTCACTTCAGTCACGGTCTATGGTCGTTCCCACTTTATCATTGTTTCTATCTTTGTTGGGTCCACCACGATTCCTTGAGCTGATATCACATGACCCAAGAATTGTACCTCCTCCAGCCAGAACTCACACTTTGACAACTTCCCATACAACTGATGCTCTTTGAGAACTGCCAGCACCACTCTCAGATGATCTGCATGTTCTTCCCGACTTTTAGAATTTATCAGTATGTCGTCAATGAATACTACGACAAACTGATCCAAGTATGGTCGGAAGATCCTGTTCATGTAGTCCATGAAGATTGCAGGAGCATTTATCACCCCAAATGGCATCACCACATATTCGTAGTGTCCATATCGTGATCTGAAGGCTATCTTCTGTACATCCTCAGGTTTGACCAAGATTTGATGATATCTAGACCTCAAGTCAATCTTGGAGAATAATGTTGCTCCTCTCAGCTGATCTAACAAATCATCAATTCTTGGCAGTGGATACTTATTCTTGACGGTCAGTTTGTTCAATTAGCGGTAGTCAACACATAGCCTTGAGCTGCCATCTTTCTTCTTCACCAATAGCACAGGTGCGCCCCATGGCGATGCACTCGGTCTGATGAACTTCTTTTCTAGTAGATCCTCAATCTACTTCTTAAGTTCAGCTAGCTTTGCTGGTGCCATCGTTACTAGGCTAGCTCCAGGGATGAGATCAATAGTGAAATCAACATCCCTACTTAGTGGCAATTCAGGAATTTCATCTGGTAACACATCTGCATATTCATCAACCACTAGAATCATGCTAATTTTTTCAGTCGTGCTCTTCTTTTCTGCTTAAGACCCGTGAAATGTAAGACCAGTGGAATGCAATTGATGACATTAAATGGTATTACGTGGAAAAGTACTAGCTCAAGTGATTGAGAGTATGTGAAGAGGACTTGGGTTCGAGTCCTATGTATGCCAACTATGTGTTTTTAGTTATATTATTTTGATAATGTGATCGATCATGATGAGTGATCACTTAATCTTAGGATTGAATTAGTAAGAAATACGAATTTGGCATAATGGTTGTGTATTGACTTGATGTGTGGACGGTTGTGTGTTCAAACCTTGATAGACATGAATTAAACCTTACTTTTGCTAAATTTAGCTTTGGCATGAATGTGAAAGGGCAAAGGAAAACCTAGCAAAGGAACAGCCAAAGGGGGCTGGGAAACTAGTATAAACCACAAATTCAATGATCATTAAGTAGGTATAAAAGTAATTTTCGTTTTTGCACTATTTACCTCTCATTAAGGCAATATTTAGTGACCAAGTAAGGGAGAGAGAGAGAGAGGGTTTTTGGGGCTGTCATTGTGGCATAGGAAGAAGGGCACAAATTCAGAGTGTGTGTGGTGAGAATTGAGTGTTATTGGGAGTAGACTTGAGTGGAAGAACTAGGCGGACTGGTGAATCGAAGAAGAACCCTCAAAGTCTACAATCTTTAAGCAAAGGAATCCAAGTTAGGGTGGGTTGTCCTTATGTGTTTAAATTAAATGAGATGTGTTACGATTCTGAGTCTTGCTCTTATCATTTGATTCCTGCGTGCTATGAAATTTCGTGCTATATGTGATGTGATTGAGACGTTGGTTCATTGGATGTTGTTTGCAAGGTCTCTTATGCCTTTGTATGAATAGGATGAGGGTTTTTGGTATTGTATGGTTGTTTATGGGTAAATCACAAGTTTTGGTTGTTCAAATGGACTTAAGACAAGTTCATGTAATTTGCTTGTTGATATAGATTGCTTGGTACTGAGTAATTCATGGTTTGGCATGGTTTTTTGGTTTTCTCGTGCGTGAGCAGGGAATGCATATGTTAATTTCGCTCAAGCGAGCAAGCCTCGCCTAGAGTGTCTCGCTTAAGCGAAGAGCCCATGTTTAGGGTGACGAATCGTCTCGCTCAGGCGAGCGTGTCTCGCCTAATCGAGAAATCGTGGAAAAATATGTGTTTTTGCTTGAATCACAGCCAGGCGAGAGACTGTTGTTTTGGGCGAAAGATGATCTCGCTCAGGCGAGAAGGTCTCGCCTAAGCGAGAGCTCGTGGAGAGCCATTGTAACTAACTCGCTTAGGCGAGGAAGTCTAGCTTAAGCGAGACAAACATACTCGTTTGGGCAAAGGCTCCTAACCTAAGCGAGAATAGTGAAGATTCATGCTTTTGATTCCTGATTAAGCTAGTTTGCTATTTTATTTTCGAAAATTACGTGAATTATGTGAATGTGTTGGGATTTTGGGCTTGAAGGACTAAGTCCATAAGATTTGGGATGTGCTTGGTTTAAGTCGCGAGCGAGGAGTTCGCGATGGGTGGACCGCATGCGGAACGTGAATGGTTTAGTTCACCGGAGGTACTCTTGTTTGGGATGAGTGAGCAAGGGAGTTCATTTCATGCTTAAACTTGAGAATGCTATGAGCGAGGGAGTTCATAATTGGAAAGACAGGTATGCATGTCCAGGTCTGAGTGAGAAGTTCGGATGACAGGCGAGGGAGTCTGTGAAGTAGGACTACGAGCGGGATAGGCTTGTAGGTTGGACCACGAGCGAGGAGGGTCGTGGAAGCACAGGAAAGTCCCATGATCAAGAGTACATGCATAAACTCAAAATGTTTATGAGTTTGGGAAAGTGAGTGTTTATTGTAAAAAGATAAATAATTATGAATGTTTGGGTGGGTTTATTTCACATTTATTTTATGTATGTGCATAGCTCACCCTATTTGTTTGTGTGTGGCGATGATCGGTAACTTGTTATCCGGGAGCAAATGATGTTACAGGTGAGCCAGGAGATGCTTAAAGGTGGAGAGCGGGAGTAGATTGCATGAGGATTTATATAGACTTCTTTATTAAACTTTCATGTAATTTAATTATTGGTTTTTACGGCTGCTTTTCACTTTTGAATTGTAAAGTTTAAAAATTTTCCCGCGTTTTAGGAAATGATTTGATAATAAATGAGGTATTATTTCAATAAATTATTTATTCAACCCGAGCCACAACTCAAGAGTTCCTTATGTTCATCCGTCATCTCGAGCCACAACTCAAGAGATGTCATTCTGAGCCACAACTCAAGGAATATCACGTGCTTAACCCCTATCCTGAGCCACAACTCAAGGGATAAGTTCCGAGCCACAACTCATGGAACACCAACAAGCCAACCTTCGAGATATCATCAAAGCCTTGTAAACCACGCACATCCAAAGCAAGCAAAACACAGGCCTGATCTCTACATTATCGCCTGCACTACTCCTAAGCCGCCAGGCGAAACACACTTCTAGACCGCCAGGCAGGGGACACGTGCTGCTAGGCACCAAGTGCCTTTGTATCCTCTCCCTACAGGTGTAGCCTGGCAGGACGATCCTCACCACTCGGTGCCACACTTTCCAGTAGCCATTGTGAGTGTAGCTATCGCCTAGCGATCCAGACTCCACCACCAGGAGCTACACCAGTACAACGAATTGTACTGGTTTAGGCTTCTCAGATTTGTTTTCAATCTTGCTCAACTCATCCATGATCCATCACAAAATTTCAAATCATACAAGTTCCATTCTATGTTCCTCAACTTGCCTTTCTTATGTCTTGCTTTCATAATCGTCCTCATTAATAAATTCACTCTCTTGACTACACAAATCTCTTTAAATCAACTAAAGTCAAACCATATTACTTTGATTTATACCAAAGTCACATTCAAACCTGAAACTTATCACAGTTTACCCACTGTTACATCAATCTCAAATCAGTTACAAGTAACACACCCATTTATACCTTATCTTAGCTTTATATCATTTCTTCACCTTAAGCAACTCCCCCTCACAACCCATTCTTAAGTTAGATTATGCCTCGTCATTCAGTGATGTTCTAGTTTTCAATAACCTATACTGCACTATTATTATATTCAACTCGTTTAGCATAACTTAAACTTTATAATTCCTTATAGTCTCACTCAATGTATCACTCACTCTTCCTAATACCATAGCCAACCGATTTCAACTCTACTTTTACATACCACAAATTGACTTTACACTGAATTTCCCACTCGCTGCCAACTCAGTTGCACCCTTCACTATTCTGCAACTATCGCCTAGCGGCACGTCATGCCCCGTTAGGCGGTGTATCAATTTCTGGAAATTCCAGAATTGATTATGCACCTGCGCGAGTTCTCAGCTCTAATTTCTCTCGATTTTCCACTTAATAGGCTACCCCAATGTATTTAAGTTCATAATTCTATTATATTGATTCCTACTCACGGAATTATATTAACATTCTCCCATTAATTCGATCCAAAATCTAAAACCCTCAATTCTTAAGCCCTAAAAGCTATTCATGGCAATTTTATGCAATTCACTTCCAATCTCAATCTAATTCAATAATTTTAGCATCCAACAACCAAACAACTGAATTAACTCCCTCATTCCCCGATCGAAATCAACCCAGAATCCAACAAGATCACAAAATCGAGCCATGCTGCTCGTGTCGCCTGGCGGGTGTTCATCACTGCCAGGCCCTTTATAGAAAATCGAGAAGACTAGTTGATCAGCCATATGTCGCCTAACGGATAAGCTCGTGCCACCAGGCAGTTCCATCTTTGGAACCCAATGTAAGACCCAAGAAATTTAAATAATTAAATAAATAATTATTTAATAAATCCGGGTAGTAGGAGCCTTTAAGGCATTTAATGCAGATTGTAATGACGTGGAAAAGTACTAACTCAAGTGGTTGAGAGTACTTGATTATGTGAGAGGACTTGAGTTCAAGTCCTATGTATGCCAATTGTATGATATTTTATTATGTGCATTATTTTAATGATATGTTTGAATGTGATCAGTGATAATGTAATCCTAAAATTTTAGGAATTATCATGAAACATGTATTGGTTAAATTGGTTGTGCATTGGCTTTGTAATTGAGTGGTTGTGGGCTTGAATCTTGTTAAGAATGAAGTTAACTTTCTTTTTGCCAAATTTTCTTTTGGCATGAATGTGAAAAGGCTAAGAAACCCTAGCTGCCAAGAGAGGCAGCCTAGTAGGCTGGAGACAACCAAATAATGGTTCATGATTAGCCATTAACATAAAACTTAATGGCATTTTTCGTTTTAGAGTTAATTACACTTAATTAGGGTAGTAAGTGAGAGAGAGAAGGCAATTGGAGGAGAAAGAGAGTGTTGCATTTTCGTGTGAGGGTTAGGCAAAGGTTTTCCAGAAGAGGTGGTACTGGTTGAAAGGAGAGGTGAGGCTGAAAGACGTTGTTAGAGTGGGACCAAAGGCTAGAAGGGTTTTGGTTGAAGGATAAGCACACCAAATTCGAGTTTTAGCAAGGAATCCAGGTAAGGGGAGCTATTTCTTGTGTTTTAATTCGCGTATGAATGATTATGCATTTCCATGATATGATTGCATAGATTTTCCCCGTTCTTTCGCACTGTTTACGTAAGTTTCTGGGTTTCCGCCTAGAAATTGCCTTGCGGGCATGAAGATGCCGCCAGGCGACGCATCAGTAGTGACCCAGTTTATTGGGTTCTGGTATGAACTGCCTGGCGGGTCAAGGATTTCCACCAGGCGACGCGAAGCTATTCTGGGTTGTTGGTTATGTTTTGGTGCAGGAGTCATTGACACTTCTAGAATTGGTTGTTGTTTATCGTGTATGATGCATCATAATGTAAATTGTATGATTTAATTGTATGATAAAGTGGTGTGGAAATGATGTGAGGATAACCATTGAATCATGAGTCGAGTTGGATTCTTGAAAGGGAAAAGTGATGAATAGAGGTTCCTTAAATCAATAATTATATGATGTGAAATGAAGGATATTGCGTTGTGTTGTTCTGACAAATTTTATGTGAATTGGTGCAGTTTGGTTTAATTGGATTGTGTGTCAAATTAGGGGGAATTGGATTTCTCGCAAGTGCAGAAAACCTGGTTTTTTAACTAGGAACTGGTGCGCCGCTTGGCGGCCATTACGATGCTATTAGGCGACAACAATGAACCAACACTGTTTTAGAAATTTGGTTGGTGACTGTGAGGGAGGGTGCTAGTGAAATGAGTCTCTAGGTCATGAGTATGGATTTAGGTGACGAGAAGAGTACATTAAAGTTGGGAATCAAAAGGACTAAATGAGGAGAATACAATAATGGTTATTCTAAGTTTGTAACTAAGGAGTACGATTAAATGATAATTGCAAGGGAATTGTAAGGGATAGTTAGGATCCCATAAGATGTCCAATATGAATTGTAGGAATTTCAGATTCTGATTTTGGGTAATTTTGCCATAAACATCCTTGTGAACGTTAAAGTATCAACCATAAAATTTGGGTAACTTGGAATGGAGATATTAAACAAAACGTTAGAATCATTTCAGTAGGGAAGTTGCATATAGTCTAAATTTCATGTACTAGATTGGTAGTCTTTTCCATGAGCTTGATTGAGGTATTATGAAATATTAAAGTGCTCAGTAAAATCATAGGTTTGGAATGAGGGGAGTTACAACTACGAAGGAGAGGCACTAGAAACCACGAGAGTGGCAGATTATCAATAATTCAACTTTGCTTGAAAAGTGTATAACTGAACTTTGGGAGTAATTTAGACTGCAAGTTAAACTGTTTTGGGTGCCAAAACCAGCAGAGGTGTGTTTCTGGTATAGCGCCTGGTGGCACGGGTATGTGCGTCAAGCGATAGGACTAGCGCGAGGGGTCCCTACACTGTGTGGCGCTTGGTGACAAGGTGTCATTCGCCAGGCGACAGACCCTAAAATAGTGGGTCTGTCTGGAGCTTAACGCCTGGCGGTGAAGAGGTTCCGCTAGGCGATAATGCTACAGTTTGTGACTTACGTGTGTTGCTCTTAAGTAATGATGCTATACTTGGATCAAGAGATGTTGTGCCATGAGCGGGTAGGTTCATGGATGGTGGTGAACACGTGATGATATGAGCGGGCAAGTTCATATCTTGTTACTCTCATGTGGGGATACGAGCGAGGTAGGATCGTATGTTTCGTGCTTACACTTGAGAGATGTTGTGTGCGGGGGAGGTACATAGCTGGTGGATCACGTGAGTTGGACTACAGAAGGGCAGGTTCGTAGAGCAGGACTACGAGCGGGGAGGTTTGTAGAGGCAGGACCACGAGCGGGCAGGTTTATGTGAGCATCGTCAACCCTGAATCTGAGGCTAACTATTTGTGTGTTGTAAAGGCTGAAAAGCCTTGGGGATAAGGTCTTGGCCAAGAACTAACTAGGAGGAATAAGATGGGTTTATTGCTTTTATTTTGTTAACTTATATGTTATTTTGTGTATAAGCTCACCCTTTTTGTTTGTGTTTGGCGATGATTGTGTGATTCGTTACACGGGAGCAGACTATGCTACAGGTGATGTTGTGGATGTGTAGATGCGGAGAGAAGTCTAGCTTGTGTAACATCCCTGGCTATCCCTCCTCGGGCCCTAGAGGCTGTCAGGTTACTACAGCCCAATGCACCCGAACCCATCACCATTCTCCGTCCATTCATATTGGGTGGGTTGTTGCTAGTGGGGATCGAACCCCCAACCTGACCTTTAACACCTCTGGCACACCAGTAGATGCTAGAGGTGACCCCAACTGGTAGCATCTACTGGTGTGCCAGAGGTGTTAAAGGTCAGGTTGGGGATTCGATCCCCACTGGCAACAACCCACCCAGTATGAATGGACGGAGAAGGGTGATGGGTTGGGGTGCATTGGGCTGTAGTAACCTGACAGCCTCTGGGGGCCGAGGAGGGGTAGCCAGGGATGTTACAGCTTGGGATACTATGAGCTAGGGATTTTACTATGTTTTCATTTGTTTATCGAACTTTGGAACTTGTAATACATTATATTTTAGTTTCATTTAAATTTTGGCGCACTCGATTTTTATTTTAAATTTTCTCGCGTTTGGGAATAATAAAAGTTATGACGTTTGAACTTCATTTCTTATTTATTTTATTTAAATAAGTAATTTTCAGTAGGGACGTTACACCCAAAATTACCCAGAAAAAGATGAGTCGCCTGGCGGTGGTTCATCACCCGCCAGGCTGTTTCTAGAAAATTCCAGAAAACACGAAAAATACATGAAATAGGTAGAGTATATGAATCCAATTCATCATACATTTCAGGCAATTAACAGCACTAAATAAAAGGAACAGTTCTAGCTCTCATATCCTGAAAATCCTTGCTTAAAACTTGAATATTCTTGATTTCTTCCTTGATCACAATGCTTGCCTTAACTCTCTCCAATTCAGCCTCTTATGCCTCAATCAATACCACAGTTTCACTCTGAATTTTCTCTCCTTACCCTCCTAGCTGCCCTCTGACGGCTAGGGTTTCTATGACCTTTCCATTCGATGCCAAAAAGAATTTTGACAAAAAGGAAAGTTTAATTGGTTCTACCAATGTTCAAACCCCTAACCATGCCAATGACAAATCAATGCACAACCATTCAACCAATTCTAGGATTATATTATCAATCATCATGATCCATCATATTATTAAAATAATAATAAATTAAATAGCACATAAATGGCACACATAGGACTTAAACCCAAGTCCTCTCACATAATCAAGTACTCTCAACCATTTGACCTAATACTTTTCCACATTACAATAGTCAATATTTAATGACATAAAGGCTTCCACTACCCGCATTTATTAATTAATTATTTATTGAATTAATTAAATTTTGCGGGTCTTACAACAATAGTATGTTTGTTAAGAAATAATTGTCCAATATTAAACTCTTTTTCATTTTGCTACACCACTTTCTTGAATTGATTTTGAGGACATGAGAATCATGCATGTCAAAATTATGGATGATAACAAATATTATATATTCTCATCATAAGGAAAATCAAATCAAATTAGAGGTACCTATTTCTAGTGAGAGGATTACAATCTTTTATAAATCAATCTCACTCTAATTTCCATTAACTTCTTCAACATTATTGTAATGGTTTTTAGAGTTCCAGAATTGAGTAAGTATTCGTGAAATTTTTCTATTTTTCTTGAAATATGTATATCTTTAAGCAATATTAGGGAATTACATGCAAATCTTGTACTCCTTTTTTTTTTGCAACTTTTGGCAAATTCCAAAGTGAAAACAGGTAGTCTTCATTGAACTCGTCATCCCACTACATGCTACCAATATTTAAGTGTTTTCATTAAAAAATATTATGTGCTTTAATTTTTTAATTTTGAATATTTTTTAACTTTGAAAGTAGATATACTCAAACACACATTATATGCCTTCCTTTATCATGCACTATGAAATTTTGAATGTTAAGGAATGGATACTTTGAGAGTGTGAAGAAAAGAAATATCATAGGTTTAGTTTGGACTCCTTATCACAACTTTCAGTTTCATTGCCAAATACACATTTAAATGGACTTGGTTTCAATATTCTTCTTCCAATTCCAGTTTCAATATTCATTGAGTACTTTTATATTTACAGGAGAACATAACACAAGAAATTAGTCAAAATATTAATTTTAATGAAATCTCAGCTGATGATTGTTTTAGTAAAGTGTTGTGAAAGAATCATCTTGGACGTGTATGTTGCATAGGACTAGGATGTCTTCATAGTGTTGCATTTCAGTCCATAACAAGATTTAGTAGTGAAGGGCACAATATCTCAAATTTTGATTTGAATGAAACTTCTCAATTAAAAGAGGAAGTTATTAATTTGATGGAAAAGTTAGCAACTTCTTAAGAAAATGTAAAGACATAAAAATGTCATGCTTGCATACATCCAAATGAAGAAAGAATATATTTCTCTTTAGTTAGGTGTATAATAAGGACATGAAGTTCCAAACTATATGGCTTCCATACAAAACAAAATACAAATGAAGATAAATAAAATGTTCATGGCTTCAAAATTGCGCTCAATCATATAAGTTAAATTATGCTGCAAATACACATGATATTAATCCCAAATGCATTTCAATAGATAACATTGTTCTTTAAAACACATAACGTGCTAAGCAAATCAGCTACTAAGCATTTCAATAAATAACATTGATAAAGTATTGTTCTCTCCTACATATTCCAGTGACCCATCATTGAAAAACTTTCCCCCATGGTGAAACACCACTTCAAAAACAGGCTCATTCATCTCAATTACTATATTTGTCTCTCTATATATCCCTATAAAATATGAAAGTGCCCAAAATATAAAACAAAATTTACATTCTATACCACAAACACACCACGACAAATCAATTTAAAATGGAGGACCACAACCTCACCACAGTCACCGTCACATATAATGGTGAACCACCATTGTCAACCAATTCAATGAACTAATACTGACTCCACCACATTACATAAAGAATTTACAACTTGAAACACATAAAATACACTAACCCTGAACACAAAAATCACCAGAATCTTCAAACACTTCTAAAACCCTAAAATAACCATACTAATTATTTATTAATAACAACTTCAGATTTCATTTTCACATACTAATCGCACTAAAACCCCAAAATCTTCTCGTCGTGTTCTTCTCATGTTGTTCTTCTCGTCATATTTTATCAACAACACAAAGCCTCTTCCCTAAACCCTAAACCTTAAATCCTAAAGGGTAAAAAATTCATGTTGAATGAGAAACAACTAATTGTTGCATTGGAGAATTGAGAATTGATTCAACTAGAATCAATTCTCCAACGTTGAACCAAACACAAATCAGTTAACGATTTAAACAACATCAATAAAAAGACTTGATTGATGCCCATTATCCACTTTAGGGATCAAATTGACATTTTTTTTTAAAACGGGTACCAATTTGACACACTACCCCAAAATGGGACTATCCGAGTATTAAACCTAAAAACAACAAAAAAGAAACAATTAAATAAGTGCATAAAATTAAATAAGTAAATATTGTTCCCTTCTCGAAGCCTATTTTGACAATAAAATTCCTCCTGTAACATCCCAATTTAAGATGTCACAAATAGTTGTGAAACATACACTTCATACAAAACCACAAGAATAATAAATATATAAATAAAACTTCGATAATATTTCAAACAATTAATTCAAAATAAAGTTGTCTAGGAGTTTTAAAATAGTAACAGTAAATAAATAAAAAAAATTACATCATTTTTCTCATTTAACTTAAAATCAAACAAGAAATAAACCACGAGTTCTTCCCACACTCACGTCAATCTACTCTCGTTCGAAAACACCTGCATTATTACTTGCTCTCGTATAACACACACGTCATACGATCATCGCATACACTACAACACACAAAACAGGGTGAGCTAATTGTAGACAATTGTTGTATATAAGGATTTAACAGAAAAAACAACACAAATAATATACATATCATTACATCAAACCAACTAATTGCAGACAATTATTGTATATAAGGATTTAACAGAAAAAAAACAACACAAATAATAAACACATCATTACATCAAACCAACAAGATATTTCAAAGTGGTAATCACTACCACTCTCCAATTGCCGTCACTTGTCTCCAGCCACTATAACCCATTCCCTAGAACCATTTGATTCGAGTTGTCTTGCCCTCGCAGCAAGGACCTGTTTCCCCTATTCCTCGACTACTTATGAGTAAAAACTTCGGTGAATCGCTCACCGAGCACTATACTCGGTTTCGAGCCGGAACTAAGGGTGAAACATTTTTCCCCTCTCCACTGCCTCGCGTAGGCGAGAGAGTACAATACTTAAACTTATCCTCTACCACTACCTCGCACAGGCGAAGATGACCTCTTTCCACTGCCTCGTGCAGGTGAAAAAATCACTACTAATATCTAGGTAAGACGAGAAAACCTTTTCCACGAGCTGTTCCATATTTCTTTCTTCTCAAAGTCATATGTTAAGTGAAACCATATGCCATCCACTGCAAAGTCGAAACTAAAACCAAAATTTGACAACCTATTAATTAGGCATTCCTAGAATATAATAAAATAAAATCCCTGAAGTATGCTTTAGATCTAATGCCAACTTTATTCACAATCAGAAAAAAGAATTATATATTATAAACTTATATCTAATGCTTCCCAAACAATTAGTAATCGTTAAACTAAAATAAACCTTAAAATTTTTATGTGCCTTATATATTATAACAATACCATAACCCTAGCTAAAACAAAACATAACTATAAGCAGCTTAAGTCTTATATATCTAGCAGTAGAATTTTAAAACTCCAACACCTACCAACTTACTAAACCCCGAAAGCAAAAGTTTTTTCACCCTTCTACGTTTTTTTATTGTTGTCCTAATAATAGTAATGTCGTGGGTCGTAGCCCTACTCTCCTTATGTACCAAAAAGTGAAAAGTCTTGTATACTTTTGTACAACTTCTCTCTCCTATAAACGAACTTGACGCATGTAGTGAAAAGGCCAAAGAGAACTTATTGTAAAGGTGAACTCAAAATAGCATGAAGAATGAAAACCCAGGCTATATGCAATGACCACATGGTCTCCTAGCAATCCCAACAAAACGTAAGGTAAGAAAAGGGAAGGCCCCAACAGTTGTCCAAGCACGTGCACTGCCTCCCAACGGAAATCGTGGACGTACCATGACTAACGAACCCAGCCTATATAACGTAGAGTTTGAAACCCACAAAATTGCCCCCACCAGGTTAAAGTTCTTAAGAATCCTAACTCTGAATGCTACCCACCTCCGTAGTGGAACTAATCACACAATGAAAAAAAAAAAGTCGACGCACCACCAACTGTTAAAGGTTCACGAAGGAGAAAAACTATGGCCTCTAGAACGGAATGAAACTCACACACTTTCACGACAGCATGAGAATAAAAGGATCGTGGTTTACCAACATCAAAGCAAGTTTGAAAACCAGAATACCAACATCAAAGCAAGTTCAAAAGCCAGAAACTAACAAAGGTAGGATACCATTCATCGTCATTGCATTAACACATTCTAAACATTACAATTCTCACGCATAAGACCTTAATGAACAAGGAGAAAGGACAAGAGTAGCACCCCATACCTAGTTGTTCAGTAGTTCCTCTTTCTAACCCTTCGTCTCTCATTCTCCTCGCGTCCCTCTCTGCTCTGGTCGTTTGCTTATATTTTTTCTTTTTCCTTACTCCCCAACTCCTAAAACTTATTACCTAGAAGGTCCTTAACCTAGCATTCACTCAGCATTATTTCCTTCCTTTTTATATGGTTACTCACATTAACTAAGGAATTTGCGGTTAAAAAACACAACCTGGCCATTTCTTTCCCTAGTATGGCAATGCCAACCAATCTTCTCATAATCAAAAACTAAAACCTAAAACCCTATTGATGAACACGTGCCTCCCTAACCCAAATGAAAAAAAGAAAGAATAAAAAAACATACAATTAATGTTTTCATTGCACGTGCCCCAAAATAATGAAACTAGAAAGAGAGAGAAAAACAACAAAAATAAATCAATCCACATACTACCTAGTTCAAACCCAAGCCCCCAAAGCACCCAACTTACACCACCAACGATTAAAATACAACCTTACATATGATACAAGGTGCACTACTAAATTATAAACACATGAATGTTGTATGCTATACATAATTAAATATATTTATAAAATCAAATAAGCAATAATTCTCATCAACCAATTATATATTTCATGTGTTTCTAAAATTTTATGTCCACGTGATCCTTACCCCAACAAGCATTCTCACTTTAAACTTCACATGAACTTTTTAATTTTTTTCCCCGGGTCTTAGACCTCTTATCATTTGCCAATTTTGTTGGATTTCTTTGGTTGGGTTTTAATAAATACTTTGCATTTAACTTTATGAAATTCTTCATGAAGCATAAGATATTTGAACATATGTTTACGAACATAATTTTCAAATTATAGTGGCAAATCTTGTAATAAAATGACTTTCAAAGTAAACATAAGAAATATCTTTATAATAATAATAAATATGCATAGGAATAAAAGAATGAAATATAAATTCTCACGAAATGATTTTCTTTGGATTTATAATTGGTCAATTTTATATCGAAAAGAGTAATTTTTGCTTGTTTTTGAAGACAACTAAAGTACTTCTTTAAAGAAAGTTTTGCATCTTCCTTTAAAATAATTATATGAAATAAAATTATTTTCTATGTACCAAAACAAAAATGTATTAATCCCCTTGGAGACCGTACAAATTTCGAAGGTGAGACCAACCTTTAATAAGAGTCAGGTAGTCTAAGTCCATGTTATTAGACATAACATTTGTGTTTCTTTTATTGTCAACGAAATGTCATTAGGCAGGACAACTCAAGAGTTTGGGAGGTTTAAAACAAACTTAAAAAATGAGGCTTTTTATTTAAAATTATTTTTTGAGTTTTTTTTTTTATGAAAAAGATGAGGCCTTTGAATATAATTTGATGAAGAAATGTGCCTACAATGTATATCCTTACAAAAATCTACATCATTGATTTTAATAGAACCTTTTTCAAACAATTATTCTATCATCCACAAAAAGACTAAACCTTAATCTAATTAATAGTTTTGTAGAAAAATTTTAGTTCCTCGTCAAGATATATGGAAAAAAAAACTCTCAAAATCTGTAAATCTAAAAGTACCGAAAAACAAAACTAAGCAAAAAAACCACATTTCTAATTTTAATATAAATCCAACAAACAAAATAAAAAAATAGCAACACAAATATAAAGAAAAACATACTAAACAGAAATGAGGATGAAAAGATCGATACATACGAACAACATGATATTCAAATAATGTAATCTGCCAAAATCCTAAAAAAAAGACTATAGATTAGAAGAAATCAAAGAGAGGCAATAGAAGTCACATAGGGATAAAACAAAGAAAGTAGAATCAAGATTGGTTATACAAAAATAAAGATAACTAATCATTCTCTTTTTTGTAAACAAAATTATAGTTTACCAAAAAAGAGTTTTAACTCATAAAATATCATTTTTAATACCACTAAAAATTAACAATACACTAATAATAATTTAATTAAATATCATTCTCACATATAAACTTATAATTAATTTAATAAAACTATATTATTAATAAATTATTCTTTTTGAGACTTTTTTCTTAAACATAATTTTATAATTAATTTAATAGATATATATTAATATAAAAAAAATTTAAGCTTTTTTTTCTCTAAAATATAATATTATAATTAATTTAATATAAAAATTATTAGTAGTAATAATTTTTTTTCAAAACCTTCTTTATTAAGACATAAAACGAATGTATTATTTACTTTATTCTTGAGCTCATCGTATTATTAGGATCAAACTCTAATAAAAAAGCAAGCGCAGATCCATGATCCACGTGTGTAAAATCTGTCTTCCTTTTGAGTTTTCTTTGTTTTGCATATTTTATTTTAGACTTCGGAAGAATAATGTAATAATGTATTTTGGAATTGCTATGATTTTTTATTAATAGAATGTGTATAACTTAACTTTCAGCTTTTGTTGACAAACCATCACTCCTACATACTCAATAATTAAGAAATATTTCCTCCGAAAAAGCAGAAGAAAAGTTTAATACATGGCTACTCTTATTAAAATATTTTTTCTTTATTATACGGGGTCCAGAAAAAAATTTAATTGAAAGAAACTGACTAAAGAACATTTTCACCGTCTTCATTTCATAGATTGGAATCTCTCCGTAAATTGAGAGAAGAAAACATAAATATAAATATATGTAAAAATCTGAAACAGTTTTAAGATAACGAAGAAAGAAATAATATTATTTAAAAATTGCTAATAGAAAATAAAAAGTAAAATAACAAAAAAATGTGATACGAATTGTAAGTCCATTTTTCAGTTTCTAAGTGTATGGGTCTCGCCTTTACGTAGGCCCACGGTCAATCCACTAGGGGGACTCCAATACTTTGCCCAGTCTCCTCACAATCTCACTTTACTCTTTTTCAGAAAAATAGTTTCTCTCCTATCTCTCTCTACGAAAGCAGAAGCTCTACTAGGGCATATAGAACCTTCCACCCTCGAGCTAGCTCAGCTTGTTTTACTACCAAGTAAGTTACTCCTTGAATCTGTTGTAGCCTTCTTCCCCCTTTCTCCTGTTGGGTGATTTTGTTGCGTTTGGGGTTCATCCTCTTACTCTCGTTTTGGGTTCTGGGGTTTCTATTTCAGCTCACCATCTTAGTCCGTGGAGCTATTGTGCCTAGGTTGCGTTCTTTGAGTTGTTGCTCCTTTTCTTGTGACTAAAAAGGTAAGGGAAGCTAGGTTTTAACTGTTTTAAGGCATTTCTCCATGTTTTTGGTTTGATTGAATACCTTGGATGCTTGAAGGATGTTTGGGTCGTATGAAACTGGTTTGTTTGTGTTCTGGTATGTTATTTTTGGGTATGTGTTTTTGCTGCATGCGCGTAACAGTGGCAAGTACTGTCATTCTCGCCCAAGCGAGCTCGTCTCGCCTAGGCGAGAGTAGCTGAGACTCGCCTAGGTTCTGCTCGAGCACCTCGCCCAGGCGAAGGGCTCTTGTTTTGAGCGACGCATTGTCTCGCTCAAGCGAGAGTGACTCGCCCAAGCGAGCTCTCGAAGAAACCTGGTGTTCTTTGCTCGTGTTCTCGTTTAGACGAGGAATCTGTGTTTTGGGCGAAGAGCGATCTCGCCCAGGCAAGATGGGTCCGCTTAGGCGAGGACTCGCAGAGTGCTCACTGTACTACTGTTTCAAGTCTCGCTCAAGCGAGAATGCCTAGCTTAGGTGAGATCGTTGATGTCGCCTGGGCGAAGGCTTTTAGCCTAAGCGAGAATAATGCGAAATTTCATTTTTTTTATTTCATGTTTCTGTTGTGGCTGAATATTATTGTGAATATGCATGTGTTATTGGATTTGTATGAAATGAAAGTAGCATGTTTGGATTAATGTATGGCTTGGAAATGTTGGATGGTGGTATTGTGGCATGAGAATTGGATGCATGAGATAAAGGTGATGGTTGGTATGAGAGACATGAAATTGGTATGAGCAGTGGCGGAACTTGAAGAAAATATGTAGGGGTGCCAAATTAGATGTTTTATAGATAATTTTTTTAATTAAAAAAATTATTTTCTTTATTTAAATCATGCAATTCAAACTTTTCAATTTTTAATTTTCTTAATTTGTTGAATTCACATAAATGAG
>Ga0099822_1001602_pt1 | contig 26774 bp, 8 predicted proteins | sample CowpeawhiteBW_FD_76839 | JGI IMG/M metagenome (GOLD analysis project Ga0099822, IMG submission 76839) | Root nodule microbial communities of legume samples collected from California USA - Cow pea white BW | ecosystem: Host-associated > Plants > Roots > Nodule | place: USA: California | collected... | reverse complement strand
GCTTCAACTACAACTGGCAAGCCTCTTCCGGAAGAAGTCCTTAGTAAGACTGTTGAGGCCTGTGATCGAGCACTTGATCTTGATTCAGCGAAGAAGAAAGTTCTAGATTTTGTTGAGAGTAGAATGGGTTACATTGCACCCAATCTCTCTGCTATTGTTGGCAGTGCTGTTGCAGCTAAACTCATGGGCACAGCTGGTGGCCTGGCATCTCTAGCAAAGATGCCTGCTTGTAACGTTCAGCTTCTAGGTGCCAAGAAAAAGAATCTTGCTGGGTTCTCCACAGCAACATCTCAATTTCGTGTAGGTTACCTCGAGCAAACAGAGATATTTCAGACTACTCCTCCATCTTTAAGGATGCGAGCATGTCGACTCCTGGCTGCGAAGTCTACACTTGCAGCACGTGTAGATTCCATACGGGGGGATCCATCTGGAAATACTGGAAGGGCTTTCAAGGATGAGATTCACAAAAAAATTGAGAAGTGGCAGGAGCCTCCTCCTGCAAAGCAACCAAAACCACTACCAGTTCCTGATTCTGAGCCTAAAAAGAAGAGAGGTGGTCGACGGCTTAGGAAGATGAAGGAAAGGTTAGCATAGTCTTAAATTCTTGTTTGTACTGGAGTTTTAGGTAGCTGTGTTGAAGGTATGCTGGCTTATGCCTTTTATTTTTTTTTTAAATATATGACCGGTTGATTCTAATTACAGGTATGCAATAACAGACATGAGGAAGTTAGCCAATAGGATGCAATTTGGAGTCCCAGAAGAGAGTTCATTAGGTAATTTTACCAGTTTGCTCTTGTCCTATTTGCATAGTAATTTTTTTCCTTTTGATTTTTTAATTTCATGCTTGAATTTATATTTATTATAGGGAGTTAGGGATTTATTTAGATGGAATAAAAAGGAAAACGGGAAGTAATTAGACTGTTAATAATTAAGTTGTGATAGTGAGGCAAAACCCTATGATAAGAACCAATGCCGATCACATAAGGAAAGCGAAGGATTAGTGGGAAAAATAAGGGAGGGAATTGAAAATATATCCACCCGCTAATGTAGTTGGTGGTAATGGGAAAAAAGGAATTTGATATTCTGTTAGGCTATTAGTGAAAAAGAGGTTTGAAGAGAAAAGTGAGCAAGAATTGAGTTTAGAAATTGGTGGGCGACAGGACTTTCTCTATTTCTTTAGTCCAGTGTGTTCGTCTGTATTTCACATCAGAGATTCCAAATAGCTAGCTTTTTCTATCCGTTTGTTATGGCAATTCTGGTCTAATTCCTAACAATTTATTAATCCAATTATACTAATAATTGATGGAGCAACTATGCGTGAAATTCACAACTCAAGTTGATGAATTCTGATATTTTTTAATTCAAAATGTTCTGAAAAGGCAGAGTATGAAGGCATCTCAACCCCAGGTTGGGCATGCAAATAGTGAAACTGAAAAATGAGTTGAAAATTAGGAAAATAGCTTGAAATATAATTGTGCGTTCGGTACTCGAGATATTGAGAAGAAAAGTCTGAGTTGCTCACTTTGGCACTCATCTGCATATTATATATATATATATATATATATATATATATATATATATATATATATATATATATTCATACACACACACACACACATGGATATATATATGTGTATGTATGTATATATCAAAAACGTAGCAATGAGTACAATAACATAAAAGAAAGCAGAGCAGACTGTGCCTATGGATGGCAGTAGGCTACAATTCAGAATGGGGGAGAAGACTGCTTTATACAAATACAAGAAGTGCATATAATATATTATCTAAAATTTAAATCTAAAACTCCCTTTAAACTGGAGCATATAAATTATATGGAATTGAAATTGATACCCTTTCAAAGACTTTGAGGCCATCAGCAAGTTGATTATTTAAGTTGAGAAATTCAGTAGAAATTTCCTTGGCCAACAACTTCTCTCAATAAAATGACACTCAATCTTTATATGTTTGGTTCTTCCAGGAAACATTGGGTTAGAGGAGAAGTGAAGGGCTTCCTAGTTGTCACAATATAACTTCATTAGTTGAATATTAGAAAATCTTAACTCTTGAAGATGTTGTTTAATCCATATCAATTCACAAGTGACTATGTCCATTGCTCTGTACTGTACTCTACATCTGCACTAGACCGTGCAACATTCTCTTTCTTACTCTTCCAACCGATAATATTACTACCAATGGATATACAATACATTCTCTTTCTTACTCTTCCAAGAGATAATATTACCACCAATGGATATACAATATCCAGTTGTAGATCTCTTGTCTGATGGATATCCTGCCTAATCAACATTAAAAACCTAGAGATTTGTCACTTTATCTCCATGCAATAGACCTTGAGCTGGAGTTCTCTTAATATACCATAGAAGAATAGGGATCACAAATTCTAATAACGGGGAGCTAGCATAAATTGACTAACAACATCGACTGCAAAAAAAAAAATCTTGTGATTGCAAGATAAATGAGTTTTCCCACAAGTCTTCTATATCTCTCTCTGTCAGAATATGGTTCACGCCTTTCTCCCGTTGACTTCTATATCTATGTGAATATTACTTCCTTTTCTTCTCAGCATTACTCCTGCATTCTTGTGCGAGTGGAGGCTGGTCACATCCAAACTTGTATAAATAGGAGTATCCCTTTTCCTCCAAAAACACTTTTTAGTACTCTTCTCTTATCCTGGGTCTTAGCCTTGCCAGTTCCGTAACTTCAGTATATCACACAAGAGATTCCTTTTATATCCCAGGGCCTTGTGCAACAAATGGCGAATAAGTCTTTAAAGGAAGTGATTAACCACACGTTATGAGTTCAGCCATTGAGCATTCATTATCTTCTGATTGTATTTCAATTTCCTCCTCTGTGGTGATGGTATCCTTGACCAAGAAAACAAAGCTCTATTCATATAAATCAGGAAAAGTAGTTCTTTCCTTTGAGTTTTTCAGTAGTAATGGTATGTGTTCCAGAGAAAGACAACTGGACCAACTGATGATATGTTTGGGAACCAAAACATGAAAGAAAATCTCCTTCTAGGACTAAAGGAGAAGAGTGAAGAGCCGGTGCTTGTCAATGACATAAGAAGATAACATCTAATCATGAATTTGTTAGAGACGTTGTCCAGAAAAAAAGATAAATTGATGGCAGCTGGCAACAGATGGTGGCAACAGGTAGTGGTGTGGGACAGTGATGTCCAGTGGTGGGAGGTGGTGGTGGATGATGGTCACCATTGATAGAGGCAGCAGAGTGAATTAATGTGCTCTGATACCAACTTGAGATATTGAGAAGAAAAGTCTGAGTTGCTCATTTTGGCACTCAGCGGTATATTATATATATATATATATATATATATATATATATATATATATATATATATATATGTATGTGTATATATATATGTGTATATATATATGTATATATATATATATGTATATATATTTATATGTATATGTATATGTATGTAATGTGTATAAAAAAGAAGCAATGTGTGCTCTGACAGAAAAGAAAGCAAAGCAGATTGCCTACTATAGATGCCAGCAGTATACAATTCAGAAAGAATAGGAGAGAAGAAAACAGCTTTTTACAATTACAAGAAGTACATATATAATATATTATCCAAAGTTTAAATCTATCAGGTACAAGTATAACAAATAGTATTACAAGCCTTAGGCAGAATATTATGCCTCTAATGTTCCATGTTTGCAATCCAGGTCAAAGTACAATGGTAATAAAAAGGTAAAGCTATTGCATGCTTAGCCAAATTGCTAACACCATAAGCCCCTCAAGTCCTAAAATGGCATTAATTACTATGTATGAAATCCTTTGGAAACTTCAAATGAAAAAGTTTTAATCTCTCCTTATATTCTTATACTTTTATGCATGTGAATTATAGGAGATGGTCTGGGTGAGGGCTATGGAATGCTTGGTCAGGCTGGCAGTGGCAAACTACGTGTGTCTGTTGGTCAAAGCAAACTTGCTGCAAAAGTTGCAAAAAGGTAAGTGCTCCTCATTGCTTGAGTTCTATAATATTATGCTCTAGTTACTTGATATTCTGATTTTGTGGCGAGATGATAAATTACCACCCATGTCTCTGGTACATTATTTATCTAACTGACCACGATGACAATTCTGGTGGACTATTATTCATTTGTCAGATTCAAGGAAAAGAATTATGGTAGCAGCGGTGCTACATCTGGTTTGACATCAAGTCTTGCATTCACACCAGTTCAGGTTTGCACATCTTTTTGTTGTTTTTGTATATTTCTCCTGCTCTCTAGTACCTAACTAGTGCAAAAGTAGTGAATTTTGCACAAAATTGTCATGAGAAGTTGTAACTGGAAACATTGTTTAGCATTTAAATAATTTAGCCTGTACCTATAGTCTTTGGAATAGCAGTCATCCTGTTATCACTCCAAAATTAGTGAATTTCTCCCAAATTGGTTGTGGGAAGCTGTGAATGAAAACATTGTTTAGCATTTTAAATGTTTAAGCTTGTATCTATCCATAGTGCTTGGAGTAGTGATCATCTTTCTATCTCACTAACACTAGTGTTTTTGGGACTGACCAAGGTAGTTGAATTAGGATAATAATTATGAATTGGAGAGCCAATTTTCCAAATTGCAATCAAAATGTATTGTGAATAGTAAGATTCACTATTAATGTAATAAGTTGAACATGCTTGAAAAATTGAGGAGGAAATCTGATTCAATTCCTTGATTGTAAACCAGTGCAAGAGGGTACATGAGAAAACTCTACTATAAGAGTGGGCTTAAGCTTAATTCAGCCTCATAAAACAGGCTTGTAAGATGAGATTCAAACCCACTTATATATTATAATTTGGTCATATGTCTAGTCAATGTGAGTTTTCCAACACTCTGTCAGCTGTAGTGAAAATCTCAAGTGTGGGAATAGGAGCAACACAATAGCAGGTGCCATGATAGGCCTAATAAACTTGACTAAGATAGGTTCGAAATGGTGCTAATACTCAACACGACTACTTTTCTTATATTCAGAAAAAGAAACCTATACAATAAATAGATAAAAGAGATTTGATATCCTCTAATAACAAAAATATGATACAGGACATAAATAAAAATGTTCCTAATAATACATGTATCATGTAGACATTCTTAATTGTATAGGATCAACTCCTTATTTCCATAATTAGAATAGATTGTTGAAAACTGGGAATTAACTACAAAAAAAAAAACTAAAAGTTAAAAGTTATAGTGGTTATTGCTAAGTTTGGCAAGTGTACTAAATCACACTAGTAGTAATTTGGAAAGTTTGAGCATCATTTTAAAAGGGATTTGCGTGTGTCAAGCTAATTGTATATCAATACTAATTCAGACTAATAATATTAACACTATTTGATTCAAATTTTGCAATAGTGATGATTCTAAATTCAAAACATATAAAACTACTAAATTAAAGTTATGTTACCCGAGCAGGGCATAGATTCACTGGAGTTGATTTCATGAACTGAACTCAATGCAATACTCTACACAATATATTTCTAACAACTCAAATATTCACACCACAAGTTCATAAGTACTAATTCCTTAGAGACAAGTTCTAACCCTCCATGTGAAAATACTAATCCCTTAGTTATTTTAACACAAGTTTTGCATTAGGGAAAGGTGTTTAGAATGACCAAGAGATTATATTCTATAAGTTGTTCTATCCTTGTCTAAGTTTCAAAGCATTTTCCAATGTTTAGATACTACAAAATAACATAGATAATCAATCATGCACATGAAGCCTCAGGAAAGAACACAAGAGTCATGAAAGAAACTTATATTACATAAGAGAAAACTACATGAAGTTAAGGTACATTGCATCCAATCTCAATGAATAGGTGAGTTAGCTACTTCTACACATGAGTAGCACAAAAATGGAACAAAAGTGGAATGAATGAAGATGGAAGTGATTCTTGAACTCTCCATGTGCCTCTTCCCTTCTCTAGGTCTCCAAAAACTTCCCCTTTTTGCTCACATCTCGACTTTTAAACAGCGGTTAGAAAACAACTTCTTATTGGGCAAACCTAACCTCTCGCTGGGCAAGTGGTTGCTTTTCGTGTCAAAGCAAACTTCCTCTACTCGTTGAACAAATAGTCCTCTTGTTGGGTGAAAGGAAGACTAGCTGAGTGAGCTAAGGTGATTTTCTCCGGTGAGAAAGCCTCTAGCTGAGCGAGAGAGTCTTACAAAACTTCTTCCAATCTTCCTCAAACTTCCCATTCTCTTCAAAAGTTCAACAAAGAGGCTAATCAATTCTATTTTCTAACTAAAACGTTTAAATCTAAATTTTCCATGAAATAGTCACAAAATGCATGACACAAAGACAAATAAGGGTTTTCAAAAGCATGAGAAATAAATAATTATCATACTTATTAGTTGCTTAAGGGGCTTAGAGCTCATACCTTCTCAATTCCCTCTCGACTGAATGCTTGCTCACCCCTTGTACTTTCCCTTCACATTTATCACCATTCTCTCCTTGCTTCAACACGTCTTGACAGTTACGAGTTACACGGAATTCCTGGTGTATAATGCACCTCTGGCCATGTTAATCATTAGATTTTCCAGGTCTTGTTTGGAGAATTTCATACTACACACAAGTCCTGAAAGTAAAAGAATATTGAGCCTTTGGTTAAGTTGCTGAAAAACGTGGCCAGGTTTTCTCATGTATGTAAACTGCTGTATCTAGGCCATGTGTTGGTTGTTCATCAGATGAGTTAAGTATGTTTTTAGTCCTTGAACTTTGACTCAAAATTGGAATTCATCCCTGTCAAAAACTTCGATACATTTTGGTCCCTAAACTTAAAAAATGAATTAATAGTCCTTTTAACAAAAATCAAGTTAACTTTTTTTGACATGTCGAACGCGTTTTATGTTAGTATTAGAGTTGTTTACACCGTTTGACACATTTTCGGTTCAATATCTGCTGAGAAATGCGTTCAACACCTCAAAAAAAGTTAACGTAATTGGATTAAAAAGACTATATTCATTCATTATTAAAGTTTAGGGACCAAAATGTATCGAAGTTTCAGAAAGGGATGAATTCCAATTTTGGGTCAAAGTTCAGGGACTAAAAACATACTTAACCCGCATCAAATTGACTAATACCTACTTAGATGAAAGCGATAATTCAGTTTTGTAGTTGACGATTTCCCAGTTTTTCTCATTTAGATAAACTTTAGTGTGGGTTTGGATTGGGGCAATTTGGGGTGTAATGTATTTTTTGAAGAATTTTAAATAACCTACTGTAAAGTAAAGTGTTTGGATGCAACATTTAAAAAGTAATTAAAATTCTACCATTTTAGTAAAGTGTTTAGTAATCCTCACTTGTGTGTGTGTGTGTGTACATGTATATATTATATATATTTTGTAAAAAATTTAGATTTAATGGAATTGTTTTAATACTAGTAATTATTTTAAGTTTTAAAATTTGATCTAATATTAACAATGTATTCAAGTTTATTAAATATTTAAAAATTGACCGTTGCTTATTTAATATTAAATTTTAATACCTCCAGGGAAAATTGAATTATTGTGTACAAATAAAAAAATTGAAATATAAGACATTTGAATTACTTTGTCCAAACAAAGCGATTGAAAAATGAAGAAAATCCTGTGCATCTAATCCAAAATTTATTTATTTCAATTGTACGAATTGCTAACAAAATTAAAATTCCTATTGGCTGCCATTTCTCGGTTCACAAAAATTTCACATCAAAACAAGTTATAATTTGGTTTATTTGAGTCACAAATTTGTGAAGTCGTCAAAAAATAGTGTACAAGACAGCAAATATTTCTATTACTTAGCTTTAGCAAGAATGTCTTCTTGCCCTAGGTTAAGCTTTGGAAAGTTGTTCTGTACTTATGTGCCTTGTGAAACCTGATGCCTATGTTATGTATAAAACAGTGGAAGAACTTTCGAGTTCGAAGTTCCTTGTGTGCTTCTGTTCTGCCTTCTGTTTGCTTGGTATTTCCAACTGATGGTTTCTGTGCAACACTTTTGGTTTTGATTGATACTGAGAGACGTGAAAGATTTGTAGACTGGGTGTATTCTATCGCATCTTATAACTATACTCAGTAAACTGAGTTTGAATTTTAAATATGTTTTACTAGGTTAGATATGATTAAAACATGAGAAGCGGCACTTCTGTTTTTCCAAAAAAAAAAGAGAAGCAGCTAGTAAATGAGGCAAGAAAATAATTTTAAACACGTTAGTTGTGAAATCCTATTTTAAATTAGACAAAAAAATGAAATTGGGATAAATGTTTGCTTTCCGGTGGAATTCAGACGTTTTAGTAGGTTTAGGTCCCTGGTTGCCACAATATGCTATTCATGGATTAGTAGCTATGGAACACAATTTTTGGCAACAATGTATTTCGCAGGATTTAATATTGGATAGCATATACACGTGGTCTTTCTTATGAGTTAGTTCATATCAATAATTTCACTGATATTAATGATCGACAATGGAATACTTGATCTTGATAGCACTTTTTGCACAATAACCAGTTACTTTTTCTTTCGTTCAAGTTTTGCATTAATATTGAGTTACATATATTGTTGTTTTTCAGGGGATTGAGCTGACAAATCCACAAGCTCATGCACATCAACTTGGTAGCGGAACTCAAAGCACTTACTTCTCTGAAACAGGAACATTTTCGAAGATTAAGAGGACTTGAAACCGTGCATGAATTCAAACATGCCTAGAAACTGTTGATGCCGATGGATATTACTTCATAGGTTTACGATAGATTTTTGAAGAGTAGCCGTGTCGTTGATACGTTAGCATGTATATGACTTGTGCTATGCCTTAGACTAGATTCCTTTTCGTAGTAACATAAATGATGATCGATATAGTGACCATTTTCATGAGTTAGCTTGAGAAAAAAAAACATTCTCATTGGAATCGACCAAGTTTTGGTATATTAATGCACCCCAAAGAGACTCAAGTCAACAGCCTTTTATCAATGAATAGATCCGGAATGTAGTTTTATATTTCAGATTACCCTTTATAGACTAAAAGTGTGTTGCTGTGTTCTTTTTTCCCAATTTTTGTGTCAATTGAGATCAAGTTTCTTTGCTAACAATTTTAGGTAAATTCTTCACGAATATGAAAATCGTTTTTGTCCTGCATCTTCACTAATAAGAATTTTTTTTTTTTTGTTTTTTTCTGGAAGCAAAAGATAATTTTTGGGTTACACAATTTTTAAGTCATTTTTTTTTCTTAAAAAGTAGAGGCCTGAATTACACAACCTAAAAGCGAAAGAAGACTTTTGTATTGTGTAATTTAGAAGCCAAAAATGATTTTTAAATTGTGCAATTTAAAAGATATAAAAAATGTAACACTTCTAATTAGTAAAATTATTTTACTAATTTAAAGTATTTTAAATGTTATTAAGTAATGGAAAAAAGGTTGGATTCAACTGGTCGACTTGTCAGATCATCCAAAATGGGATGAGTTGGGTTGAAAATTCCAACCTGTTAACCCATTTTGGTCTAATATATTTAGTTCGTCAATTTGATGGATCAATATCATGTAGTTACAATCTTTTATTTTTAAAATTTCTAAAAAGAAAATACAAGTCATGTAAACTTTTATACAATATAACAAAATCAAGGAACTATACCATATTTTATATCTATGTACGTCGCTCTAAAACCTAGGACTTCAAACATGGCCTATTGACTAAATAACTTCCACATGTAACCTCATATGCACACGTCATAGAGATGATCATTACAAAAGGAGATACAAACACAAATAACAAAGAAAGGTAAGTTAATGCTAACATGAACATACATAAACAGTTTATTACTTAATATCTAAACCAATTAAAAACATAGCATTTAATGATCCAGTCATCGTACCATTCATAGACACCTAAGAAAAATATAACATTAGACTCAATATATGGATTTATGCATTGACTCGGATTCTAGAAGTTGTGCACCTATCGTCAAATGAAATAGAAATTCTTAAAACCTCAAGTGTTACAGACTAATAATAGAACCTGATTTCCCCCTCCTCAGGGTAAATTCTCTATAGCTTAAAAGAAATGGAGTCCACAACCCCAAGACCAACATAGGAATCCCTTTGACTCTTCACAACCAAGACACCGTGCTCTACATGAGTCTATGAGTCTAGTAGAGTATAAGGATGGCTTCACAAAGGGTGTCCTTAGTCAATGCATAACACTAAAAAAATTACCATACCTTTCCTCCTTAGGAAAGATATGGCAATGCAAGCAAAAAATAAATCAGCAAAGTAATAAAGCCTTTCTATCAACCTTGAAATTCCTTCCTAGAAGTAGAACTTTCATTTCCAATCATTAATTCCCACTTTAAATATGCATGAACATATCCACTAACTTGAGTTTTTTTAAAACTGACATTCAACACCTCTAGGCCACCGCTCAGTGTCATACCAGAAAATGCATGAAAATGAGAGTTTTACTTGCTCAACTACTAATATGATATCAATCATCTTTCATAGTTCCAACTAGTTTCAAAACACTTTCTAATGGATACTAGATTGATCAATTACACTAACCACAAATATCTCATTTAAGCGCATACCAAAACCAACAATAATTTCTAAGATAAACAAGCCACAAATGAATGTTTAACTAAGCTATAACTATCATACTATACTGGATTTGTCAAAGAATACATCTTCAGATTCCTGAAATTGAATTACATACTTATAAACTTGTATAACTCAATAAAAATTGTTTTAACTCAGAAAATAGAATCTTACTTTATCAACCTTCCATTTAAACCAACAAAGCACCACTGCACATTTTGACAACCCTAGATTGGCTAATTTCCCCATGTCAATTCTATCACAGATCAAAATCTACCACATACTAGAATCCGACTACCAATCAACCATTGAAATTAAAATTTCACACATAATCATATCTTACTCCATTCAATTAAACACAAGTTTCAATTACAAATCTTGATAGAAATTACCATCGAATACCTCAAATTTTAAACAAGAATTAATGTGCAACTTGTAGTTCAAGTAGAGACCAAAATTAGAATACCAAAACGTCTCTAACTCCACAGGATGCTCTATCTACACACAAAAATATCACAAGAATAATAAGGACATATTATTATAATCACTAATCAACAGAGACTCATATTGATGACTTAAATGACACATGCAACCAAAAGAAAGACAACATGCAACAACAAAACATATTGGACCAAGAAAAATGATGAAAACTAACTTACACAAATGAAGAGATTGATTGGTCCAACTTGAAGAGCTCGCCACAAAGATCACTCTACTGGTCTCAAATCTTCAAATAGATGAACAGGGAGGGAAAACTCTTAGAGAGAAGTCATACAACTTTAGGAAAATGGTTTCTAGAGAGATAGTGTGTTTTAAAATAATATTTATATTAAAACCTTTTAATATTAAAATAAACGAATATCTCTATTTTTAAACCACTATCAATTCTAAAACATAATTTTCTAGGTTTTGACAATCCCTACCTACATTATCCTATATTCATATAAAAAAAATTATCATTGCAAGTGAATAATGATGTCATCTCAAAAACATTTGAATTTTCGTTTCGTTAACCGTGAGATTGAGCTGAAATTTTTACAAAAGTTCCTAGACATATGATGGTCTGTTTTGACCGTTGTGATCTTTGTTTGAAAGTATATAATGAAAGCAGATTTTCTTGTAATGTTCCCATAGATTAGGTTGTTGACAACTTTAACCTTTGTCACTTGTTTAATGCATAACTTTTTTTATATGTATCCAATTGGGTTGATTCTTTTTACATTAAGTTCTTGAGTCAATTATCTTTAATTTGAATAAAAGAACATAATTTTTTGAATTTTGTACAAACTGCAGTTTTGGAGATTTTGTATCTTTATATATATATATATATATATATATATATATATATATATATATATATATATATATATATATTGTGTGAGAATGTGCAGATTTATTTTAGTATTCATTGAAAGCATGTGAACCATTTAGGTGATGTACAAATTGTAGAATATATAGGTATATATGTACAATTTATCTGAAAGGTGTGATATGAAATGTCAAGAATGGATGTTTCTTGTGTTGTGAACGATGAATGATTGAGGAACATTGTTGTTGTTTGTTTTGGTGTGATGAGCTATGTATGATTGTGAACTTTTGTTATGATATTTGTATTCTTAATTGGGAAAGTTATATTATGATATCAAGTAATGTATGAAGTGGAAATGTGGTGAAAATAGTTGTGAATTGTGTTCTAAGGAAGTATGATGGCTTTACGAGAGTGAAAGTGGATCAAGGGAATGGAATGAGAACAATTTTGAATTGTATGATTGTTTGGGGTTTTGGATTCTAAGGAAGAATTACAAATCCTTATTAATTTAGTGTTATGCATTGACTAGGGATATGTATTATTCAAAAGCCAGCCTATACTTTAGTAGGCTTATAAACTCACATAGAGTGTCGTAGTCTAGGAGGTGAGAGTTGAAAGATGTTCTTATGGCGATATTAGGGGTGAGACCCCTCGTTTGGCGATGCCATAAATTAACTTACTTTGTCCAGAGAAATTTTATCGGTTTGTTAGGCCAGGTGGAGCCAAAGCCTTTGTTGTAATCCACTGACAGGTACAAGGCTTCTTATGTCCAAGTCAATGCATAAATCAGGATAATCGAGTCTTATGTCTATATGTGTTGATTAGATTCCTTTGTCATTTTTGAATGATGAACATATAACTTGGGTGTGATATCTTATTGTTTGCACATTTTATGTATGAAGTTAAAGTATGTATGTTTAAATTTATCATTAGCTTACCCTCATTTTATTGTGTTGTTTGTGTATTTTCTTCTTTTGCAATGACCGTTATTCATTAGTGTGAGCAGGGAATGATAGAGGAATGGAGCCACCACATGACATAGTACAACTCACCGTCTGAGCTAGGGATGTCAAAAAAATTTGTACCTGCGGGTATCCGCGGATAAAACCCGTAATGGGTAGAAAACGAATATTAAAAATGGATACCCGCTACCCGCGGATACGGGTATTTTTGATACCCGCGTGTTAACGGGGCGGGTACGGTTATCATAGTATCCATACCAGTGGATACCCGCACCCGCTAAACTTACATCCCGACATTCTTTTCTTTCCTTTCTTTGAAATTGGGCATATACATCAAACCTTATATATACAATGACGTTTATAGTATGCTTGTTGTCAAATGATGGAATCAAAATAAGAATACTTGGCACGTGACAATTGAGGTTTATTATTTGTTTATTTTGTTTATTTTATTTTTCAAGAATCAATTGGAGAAAGTGAGTTTGTTGATCAAAATACTAATTAAAGAATTTTTATGGGGTTAAACGTCATTTTATATTTACTTTTACAATTATTTGGACATGTATCAACTTGAGTTTATTTGAAATTTATTTAAAATTTATGATAGTGATGTATTTTATTTTATTTTATTTGAATTTATGATTAAATATTTATTTTTTAAATAATTTTGCAAATACCCGTGGGTACCCATGGATACCTGCAGATATGAAAAAAATAGGTGGGTATCCGCATAACGGATACCCAACGGATATGGGTACGGGTACGGAGTAGATATTTATCCAGCAGGTAGGGTACGGGGGAGCTACTACCCGTACCCTACCCGCCCCGTTGACATCCCTAGCCTGAGCCATACGATAGCAAATCTTCCTTTATTCATGTATGGTTGTTTCTTTCGAGATGATCGTATTTATACTCTACGTTAACTGTTTTGAATTATCAAACATGTAATGTTTATTTTAGTGGTGATATTTCCGTTTTACCCTTAATTATTATTTTTAAAATTAATTATTATTTTAAAACTTCTTCTATCTTTAAACGTTATATTCAAAATTTCTTCTGTGTACATATTTTATTTTTCAAATTTTACATTTAAAAACTATTTTAATAATTAATTATATATTTCTTATTCATCTTAACTCAAATTTCTATAAAAATTAAGAAAATACGAACACAACATCTAACATCTGTGTGTTCGCTAGTAAAACATAAAGCAATTAATACTTATTTAAAATTTAAGAAAGACATAAGTATCATTTTATTAAGAAATAATTATAATAATTAGCAGAAGAGATTGATTTTGGTAACCATTTTGTTCAATTCACGTTTTTTTACAATTATATAGTTTTATTAAGTTCCTTTTATCTTGGATTTTCTTTTTCGGCACTCTTATCTCGGATAATCCATTCTTTAGTTTCTATAATTTACAATAACCATTTATACTCCTTATTTTATTTTAATAACAATTATAATAATAAAATTTTAATTATATTCATTATTTTATTACTATAAAAAAATTGTGTACACACATTAACAGTAATAATAAAGGAGATGATGTTATATTTTGCGAACAAATTAATATTAGTGTTACTTATTAAGAACTACTAGAACTAGATCTATTTTCCTGTTGCTATTTTTATTTTAACTTTGCCATGAAGTAACCTACTTGTATTTGTTTTTAATATTCCTTCCTTATATAGTAAAATAATTTTTTAGTAGCTTTCTAAGTAGAATGGACAGGTACAAAAGAATTAAGCTCAAAGTAACATTGGTGACTCGTGAACACAAAGTGGCAATTGAACACCAAAGAACCTTGACGTTAAGGAAATGAGGACATAAATACATTACCCACTGAAATGTCATACTCGTCTAACATGCACATCGGTATTTGGTTCAATACAAAATGTTACACGTGAGCAACAACAGTGATCAACTAAATTAATTACATACAATTAGAATAATATTTTTTTTGTATTTGATTTTTTTTTTATATATTCTCTGATCATTTCAATTATTTCAAAATCTGATAGCTAAATTATAGTTTTGATATTGTTATTCTTATTTCAGTATGTTGAGATATCATTTATCTTAAAATTTAAAACTTAGTGATTATGTCATAATTTTATTACAAAATATAAACAGTCAATTAAAAAAATATTTATAAATTACCTATGCACAAATGTCTATGTGTGCTATTTTTTTGCCATAATAAAAATATATAATAATTAAAATAAAAAAGTATTATTAAATTTATAAAAAATTATACATATATATAATATTTATATTTTATTAATTTTATAATATTTGTAATTTCTCAGTACAAATAATCAATATTTACGGTGAGTAAGTTTTTACATACCATTAAATTAATAAAATTCATTATGTTTAAAGAGTAAAATAATGAAAAAAAGTATTCCTACTAACTCCATTCCTATAAATAATTATATTTATAAGGCTAGAAAAAAAATGTAGTCGAGAGAGTAGTCATAAAACACAACTCTATTTATATATAATTATAAATTGTTCTTGATAACTATGATGCATTTTTATTTACTTTTGGTATAATAATAAATAATATAATTAAAAAATGTTACTAAAAATTACAATAAAATTATACGAAGTTATATACGCAGAAAATAATTATAAAAATATGTTTTATTAGTTTTTAAAGTCATAATTATATAATAAGAATACTTACATTTTATTATACTACCAAATATTTTTTAAACAATAACTAATTTTAGTGACTAAAAATAATTAGTTATTATAATAACCAATTTAGATATCAATTTAATAATAAAAATTTATTGATAATTAAAATAATTTTTTTTATGAATAAAAATTTATAAATAATTTCTTAATTGATAACTAAAATTATTTCTATTATGAAGCGGTTATTAATATTACTATAAGATTTTGGTTATGAGAAAAATTAATAAATTGATTTCTAAACATATTTTTTATCACTAAAATTAATCATTAACTAGAAATTTTCTTGTAGTGTCAAAATAAAAACAATAAAATTCTACTGTAGAAGTACTTCTAATATTTATATTTATTTTTTAAAATAATAAAAACTAAAATATTATTAATAAATAAAAAATAAAAAAATATCTACACCAAACAGCAATTACAAAATCCAATCCATACTATTAATTTATTATAAATAAATTAACTTATATGATACAAATATTTTAAACCTATTTCAAGTTTGAAAAGAAATTATCATTTTAGTTTGTGAATATGTAAAGTGGTAACATTTAGTGTTTAAAAAAAATCTTAAACAGGTAAATAAATTGACAATAATGTCCTGCAGTATACCTCAATGACATATTGGTGTATACATATTTATAACTTATTATCAAATAAGTTTTTGAAAATATTTCGTTTGAAATAAAATCTAAGTTTGTCAGTGCTTACAACACAAGTTAGTATTAAAATGATATTAAATATTACAATTTAATGATCACATATATTGAAAATCGCCATTGTACTATACTAAATGAATATTTTATTTATAAATTTAAGGATCAAATATAATTATTTTCATTTATAAAAATAATTCTAACATCAGGAATACTAGCAAGAGAAATTGGTAAAAAATAGTAAGTTTAATGGAATTTGGCCGGTGAAAAAAAAAAAATCTAATCATCCCTGGGAATCATTTGACGGATGGAAATTCGATTATAAAGAATTTGTTAAAAAATAATTAATTTTGAATAATTATTTATACAATTAATTATGATAACACTTTTCAAAATGTTTGTTTTGATACGATATTTATGTGTTAGATATGTATAAGCTATGAGAGAAAGAAGAAAGGAATGCGTACAAAAATGCTCAATAGATATTTGGTGAAAAACAACTCAAAAAGAGTTTACTTGCTTATTGATTTATTAAAATCTTTTGTTCAATATATAGAGTACAATATCTCATCATATCAAAAGAAAAGTAAAACCTAATAAAACAGAATATATTTGATAATAATAAAAGAGAATCAAATATATGATATCTCTATCAATATACATAAAAGCAGGAGATATATAATATCTTTATCACCCCCTCTCAAGATCGGCATGAAGATTGTAAAGGCCGAACTTGAAAGTAGCAACCTCGAAAGTAAAAAGATATAAGGACTTAGTAAACATATAAGCAAGTTGACTTCTAGAAGGAACATGGAAAAGGTGAATAAGGCCATCAACAAGCTTTTGTTGAATAATATGGCAACCAAGTTCTATATGTTTGGTTCTCTCATGAAAATTAGGATTCTTAGCAATGTGAATAGTGGAATTGTTGTCACAAAAGGTAGTGTAGGGAGTGAGAACAAAAAAATGCAAATCCTGAAGAAGGTATTGAATCCATTGTAGTTCACATGCTAGGGATACCAAAGCGCGATACTCAGCCTTAGAAGAAGACCATGAAACAATGGTTTGTTTCTTACACTTTCAAGCAACCAAAGAGGTGCCTAAGAAAACACAATATCCAAAAACAGAGCGTCGGGTAGTGGCACATGTTGCCTAATCAGGATCAGAAAACACCTGAATTTTAAGAGAGGTGTTGGATTTATACAAAAGGCCATATCTAGGATCATTTTTCAAGTAATGAATGATCCATAAAGCCTGCATATGTGGTTCACGCGGAGAAGAAACAAATTGGCTGAGTTGTTGGACAACAAAACTAATATCAGGCTTGGTGTTAGTCAAGTAAAGTAATCGTCCAATCAGACGCCGAAAGGATGAAGGATCTGGTAGAAGAGCTCCCTCGTCGGCATGAAGTTTGATAGAAGGATCAGATCGTGTTGGTGCAGGTTTACATCCAAGCATCCCTGCCTATGAAATGAGGCCCAAATAGTAGTTCCTTTGATTCAAAACTAATCCATTAAGAGAACGAGAAACTTCAAGGCCCAAAAAATACTTGATAGGGCCAAGATCTTTAATATGAAATCTAGAATGAAGATGATCTTTTACAACATTCATTTTAGTAATCCTATTGCCAATGAGAACCACATCATCGACATAAACCAATAAAGTAGTAATAACAGAGGCATATTTTTTCACAAAGAGAGAGTGGTCAACAAAGCTTTGTGTGTAACTAAAAAGAAGTAGCTCTGAAGTTAGTTTTTTATTCCAATTACGACTGACTTGTTTTAAACCATATAGAGACTTGTTAAGCTTATAAACAAGATTTGGTTGGGGAAGAGAAAGACCAGGTGGAGGCTTCATATAGATATTTTCATGTAAGTTTCCATGGAGGAAAACATTATCAACATCCAACTGATGAATAAACTAATCACTAGTAGTGGCCAAGGCTAAAAGGATGCAGACAGTAATAGCAGTGGCCAAGGCTAAAAGGATGCAGACAGTAGTAAGTTTAACAACAAGAGAGAAAGTTTCGAAATAATCAAGCCCCTCGGTTTGAATAAAACCCTTAGCCACCAACTGTGCTTTAAACCTATCAATTGTGCTATTTGATTTATGTTTGAGTTTGTAAACCCAACAACAACCAATTGGCTTGATGCCAGAAGGAGGAAGAACTAAAGTCCAAGTTTGGTTTCTATCAAGAGCATGTAACTCAGCATCCATAGCCTGTTTCCAACAGTCGTGTTGAGCAGCTTCTTTGAAGGAGAAAGATTCAGCTTTGACAAAAATATTATGACAAAAAGCAGTATGGTCAGAAGAACAATTATCATAAAAAACAAATGAATGCATTGGATAAGGTGTGGAAAAAGTAGAGCATGAAATGGAAGCAACACCACAATAATATTGATCTAAGTATCGAGGCCTATTTTTCACTTTATGAGAAGTTCTAAGATCAGGATCAATAACTTCAACATTATTAGAAACAATACTAGTAATAGGGTCCATAGTAAGGTAAGTGGCATGTGAAACAGGTAAAGTTGGAAAATCATACATACTAATATTACAGTCATGAGAATCATCAATCGAAGCAATAAAGTTATTAGATGGCAAAGAGAATGAGTAAGGAAAAATATTTTCATGAAAGATAACATTCCTAGTCACAAAAATAGACTTTGGAGTGAAGATCATACAAAACATATCCCTTTGTTCCATATTTATAACCAAGGAAAACACATTTTAAGCTTCGAGAATCCAATTTAGTTCTTTTAGTATTGGTAGAACTAGCGTAAGCCAGAAAACAAAAAACTTTTAGATTAGAAAAATCGGGTTTAGTAGAATAGACCAATTCATAAAGAGATTGATTACTGAGAAAAGGAGTAGGTAAACTATTAATTAGATGAACAACCAATTTAAGGGAATAGGACTAGAAAATGTTTGGTATTTTTGCTTGAAAAAGGAGTTAAACAGACCTCAGAAGCTAAACAAGCTTAACCACCTATTTCAAGATTTTTTATATGCCTGATGATTTTTTTTATTATACATTTGAGCTAGTATACCCAATGAGTGTGTGGGACTCATGGAAACCTATTTCAATTGCAAGAAAGGCCAAGCAAGTGTGTTCCTTCTATGTCATATTGATTTCAAATGCATACAAATGCCAATTTTTTGGGAAGTTCCCTCAAGTAATAAAGTTTTGAGTAGTTGCGAGAATAAGGCTTTTAACTTGTTGTGTTAGTGTTCACATGGTCTCTATAAATTGAACTAATTCCATTCAATCTTGACCAGGAAGCATTACTATGTTATTTGTTTGTTCATCAAGTCCCTTATTGCAGGTTTACTCTATCAAGCATGATATCACGAATGTGTAGTGTCTCATGCTAGACTTGATATTAGCCATTAAAAAAGTAGTGTGTCTCAAGGTAGCTACCTAATCACATGAATTCTTTGCATCATTCAGCTTCATCTGGCTCAAGGTTTTAATTGTCATTTTATGAACCTTGCAAAATTTAGTGTGACTTCATGGTGGTGCTTGTAACAACAGTCTATGCACACCATAACCAATGCCCCTAAAATTTGACAACTGCTCCTTTGTTAACAATACATCTTAGAAGATGTTTTAGGTGTTGTGATATTAGAAGATGCTTGTGTTAACAATACTATGAAATGTGGTTGAAGAAACAAAACTCAACTTGTATTATTCACTCTTTTGTAGATTTTATTTAAAATTGTAGATTTCATTTTATCCTTTTATGAATGTTATAGGAAAATTATAAATACAAAAAATTTAAAACTTTTGTCTTTTATAAGTTTTCATTTATTATAAGATTTATGTATAATTAAAAAAAAGTAACAAACATAAGGTGGATTTAAAACCTTTTGAAAAAATTGTAGGCAGTACCGAGGGTTTCAAACCCCAACCATTACCATGGGTTTTGTAAACCCCGACCATTACCATGGGTTTTAAAACCCCAATCATTACCAGGAGTTTTGTAAACCTCTAGTAAGTTGCTCTTAGATACAGTGGCTCTACCAGGAAAATAAAGAACTCCGGATAGAGTCATTAGTGGGGGTTAAAACCCCCAGAAACGCCAAAAACAACTCCAACTAAAAATAATTATTTTTTATATGTACTAAATTGAATAAAAGGAAATGACACAACCACGAACCGACATGTGACACTAACATTGTCACGTGATGGAACAATGCGGAGTTGACACATGGACAATTTTTTTAAAATAAAAAAAAAGAAAAGAAAAAAAAATAGAAAAGTAGAAAAAATCACAAACTGGCACGTGGAATGCAATGTTCACAAATGTTACAGTTTGTAAAAAAGAACAAATTGACCAAAATTGATGAAAACTATGACTTAATTTAACATTGAAACTAAATAAAAACCAAATTGAACAAACACGACGAAAATATGGACCAAAAGAGTATTTAAGCATTTATTAATATTTTTTTTTGTAAATTAACTTACCCTCTCTTATTTGTTTGTCTGTTATGTGTTATGTGTTCTTTGTGGTGATCACCTTGTTGGTGTGAGTAGATAGAGATGCATGTGTAGAGACACATGAGTGAGTTGCATGCGAAGTTGAGCAATGTTAGATCATGCTAGGTATACTTTTGTAATAGAATCATAGTATAGTAGTTTGAGAATGCATATGAAAATATTACTGTAGTCCAAAACTATACTAATATTAGCATATACATTGAATTATCTGTTTTCTAAATATTCATATTGAAATATATTTTTTGTTTTAGTAGTATTATGCTATTAAAATGAGATGTTATAAGTAACAGATCAAACAAATTTAATTTTGACTCTCTTTTTGTAATATATATATATATATATATATATATATATATATATATATATATATATTATATGTCTAAGTTGTAAGTTAAGTATTAATACAAACTCTTTCTTGAATTTATGATAAAGTAGATAATTTTGTGAGAGTGTTATTTTTTATGTGAGTGAAATACTACCATAAATAAGTTATGTGATTTTTGTGTGACATTAATTAAATTTCCTTCCAAAATAAAATATTTATTGTAAATATTTATTCAAATTAATTTAAGCAGATATCTTTATTATAAAGGTTGTTTAAAATCTGAGTCCTATAAAATCTATTCAATACATAAATTTAAGATTTAAATCTTAAATCAATCCTGATCAATCAAAATATTTATTATCTTTAAAATATCAACAATCGAATAAAATACCAATTAAAATTTTATATCTTATAATACATTCTATTGCTATTAAAACTGTGCCATATAAGACTAACTTTTCCATATTTATTAAAAACTATATTTAATAATGAATATTAAGAAAGCAACTAGGTTGGGTTAAGACGACATAAACATATGATAACGTGCTTTAAAATCTTGTAAACAGTTAAAATGCACGTCTCGTTAATATTTATATATTATAAATTAAAATATGTATTTAGTAAATAGATTTTTATAATCTTTACTCTTTTAATTAGATAATTCAATAAAAAGTGTTGGTAATATTTTTAAAATACTTTATGAGATTAATTGAAATCTATAATATTTTGTAAATCTCACTAATATTTGGATTAGTGTTATTTAATATTTACTGAAAATTATAAGGTTTATGCAAATCTTTCTATTATTCTTATTTCCTGAATTTCACTTATATATTCTAATGGATCCACTAATTCTATTTAATATTTACTGAAAATTATAAAGATATTTCAAATTTATTTCCTGAGTTTTACATTACTTATATTTTAATGAGTTCCACTAATATATTAAAAGTAATGTATAAGAATATAGGATATATTATTAATGTTTTATTTTTTGATCAAAATAAACTTATATATTAATCATTTATTATCACATAAAAAAATTTGGAATAAAAAAAAACGAATACAAATCATCTATTATTTTCTTTCATCTTCCGTCACTTTTATACTTATAAATTTCACTATTGTTTTAAATAAACTCATCGTATTTATAAAATAAACGTTATCTCCTTTATATTTTTATCAAAATCACAATGATTTTCTTTTATTTTTTAAATAAATATTTGCTTATATTATAATTTTAATAAATAACACTTAATAATCTAATATTTTTAATAAATTGATACGTACTTTCCTTAATTTAATTAAAAATATCATATTCATTAAAAAATAATCTTTAAAAATTAAAAATTTGTTATGAACAATTTTTTTTTTTAAATATTTCTTTTCAAATAAAAAAGAAAATCATTTTATGAAAAAACATAAAAAAATGTGTATAACTTATTAAATTACTTGGTAACGTAAATGTATATTTAAGATATGAATATCATTTAATATAATTATTATAATGAGCTCTTTAGCGAAATTATATAGTAAGGCTTTTAACTAATTATTTTAAATTATTATAATGAGGTCTTTAGCGAAATTATATTAACATACGAGGGAGGATATACATTTACTTTAAAAGTTTTCAATAGTATAAGAATAAAAATACTTTAATTATGAATAAATTATTATCAATTAAAATCTATAAAATTTGACATAAGAATTGGAATAAATGTAGATTTTAATATTATATACTACCTGTATTATTTGTATTATGCGGTGTAAGATTACTTATACAGTGAAGTAATTAAATATTATTTTTGAATAAATTTAAAAGAATTATGATAAACATAACAAATCGGGGTTAGTTTGTTATAATGTATTATGAAATGTGTTGTAAATTTAAGAAACATAATATTAAAGATTAGATTTGTTTAGAAAGGTGGATTTTTGTTTTATTTATTTGATTTGAGAAAGTGAATGAAGAAAGGAATTTGAAGGAGAGGAGGGTATCTATGATCTATCTCACCAAAAGCGCGAGCGAGGCGTTTATGAAGTGATCTCCTAAAAAACCTACCCCTTCTTTTGACCACTCTCTTAAGCCTCACTCTTAGGACGAGTTTTTTCGTTTTTGTTACCACGCTTTCGCACACTACCCTCTCTCTTTCTCTCTCTTCCTCTTTCTCTCTCTCTTCTCTTCCCAAATCGCCCTTTCCCTTCTTCTATCCATCGGTCTCAGATACACGCACCACTGCGAAGCACCATCCACCGAATAATAACAACACAAAGGGAAAAAAGGAAAACATAAAGAAACCCTAATTGCACACTCTTCAGGTGCCTCACTCTCTCACCCAACTAACCTCACTTTTTTCATCTTCTTCCTCGTACGGGCTTTCTTTGCTTGCGTGCGATGATGACGTGGATCTGCTTGTTTCGTTGCAGGGGAAATTGAGGAGGAAAAATTTATATTTTTTCCTCTCTTTTTGTGTTTTTTGTTTTTTTTTTTTCAAGAAACTTTGATTTTGAGGAATTAAGGGTTGGGATTTATGTCCTTCAATCAATCAAAGTCCGAGAAGAGCGACGCTGTGTACCGAAAATCCGGGCGATCCGCCAGCTTCAATCAGCAGCGAGGCTCCTCCGGCGGTGCGTACGGCAGGGGCGGAGGCGGCGGTGGCGGCGCTGGGCCTTCTCCGTCGCTCTCCTCTAACCGGAGGTGAGTTTGGTAGGGTTTGCAATTTTGAGGTTTTCTTCCTATTTGATTCTATTTTTTCTTTCTTTCTGAACTTTTGCCTGTTTTCATAGGTGTTGGGATTGCGATTTTTATTTATTTATTTATTTGTTTTATTTCGTGTTGGGGAGGGTTGTTTTCAGTGCGAGGTGGTATGGGTTGAAATTGGGTTTCTTGCTCGGTGACCTAGGGTTATATGATTTGCTTGTGTTTTCCCTTTAACCGTTATAAGTGCCGTGCTTTTGTTGTTTATTTTGTTTCTGTTCTGTTATTGATATATTGTTGCCTGTGTTAGTTTTAACAAGAAGTCTAATAACAATGCACAAGGTGGGCAATCTAGGGTAAACCCTGCACTGGTGAATTCGGCTGAGTCTAATAGCAGTTATGCAGCCCGGACTGTACCAAACGGTTCCCACGTACAGCCACAGATTCATGGTAAGTTTGATGTAAATATGTCTTTTTGAGAATTGGTTCTTCGCTTAGTTGGTTTTTGAGTGCAGTGGTATGTTGTTGAGGGGAATTATATGCACATTGCAATTGGCAATGTAAGCGGATTTCATGTATTTATTTGAGTTCTTGATATTCTTTTATGGACGCGATCCACTTGTTATATTTTGTTATAGGAGTATCTGATGCGCCAGTTACAAATGCAACTGCCAAGCCATTTGAATCGTCAGCTGTGCAAAGGAGCACCAGAGCTGTTCCAAAAGCTCCTACCTCTCAACCTCCCTCCATGAGTTCTGATCCAGCAGCTCCTACAACTCCTGCAAAGGGTATGTCACCCTTTGTAAAAAATTTTATGCTGTCCATTAAGTACAGACAATTAAAATAAGATTTAATCTGAATTGTAGTTTAGGGTCATAGTAAAGTAATCTGATTTGTGAGAATGATTTGAATTTTGTATGTCCCAGCAGATGCATCTAAGGCATTTCCTTTCCAATTTGGATCCATCAGTCCTGGCTTTATGAATGGGATGGCTGTAAGTTTAATATCTACTAATTGCTCACTTTCCTCCTGGAGTAAACTTTTGTTCAGTACATAGCTCCTGTAACTATAGGGGATTAATCATGTTTTGCTATTATACACAGATTCCTGCTCGCACAAGCTCAGCTCCTCCTAATATAGACGAGCAGAAGCGGGATCAGGTTTGCATTTTATTCTCTGATCCTTCTACTTCCTTGTTTATATGTACAACAATATAGATATAAATTTGCTGCCGCTGCTGCCTAACACTTCAGAAGGAAAGGGGGTGTAATTGATGTCACTGACATCAACTCCTTCTCTGTCTTAGAAAGTTCATTATGAATTCCTTTTTCAAAAATTATAATCTGAAAAGTGGGTGCATGCGTCTATGTTTTAGTACTCAGTCTATTGAAGTTGTCTTCATGTCTTCATGTTTGCATACTAATTCAAGCATTTGTTTGGTGTATAATTTCATGAAACTCAGGCACGACATGATTCTTTTAGACCTGCACCCTCAGTGCCAACACCTCCTGTTCCAAAGCAGCAGGCAGCGAAGAAGGATACAGGTGTTACTGACCAATCTAATACTGGGGAGACTCATACTGGGACTAGGGCAAAAAAGGATACTCAAGTGTCACAATTACCCCCAGCAAGCCAGATGCAGAAGCCTTCTGTCATTCCTTTAACTGGAATTTCAATGCCAATGCCATACCACCAGTCACAGGCATCTGTACACTTTGGTGGTCCTAATCCACAGATTCAATCTCAAGGTATGTCATCAGCACCTCTTCAGATGCCCTTGCCAATGCCATTGCCGATTGGAAGTGCCACACAAGTGCAACAACCGGTTTTTGTTCCAAACCTTCAACCTCATCCTATCCATCCTCAAGGAATCATGCATCAAGGCCAAAACATGGGTTTCACTCCTCAAATTGGCCCTCAGTTGTCCCATCAGTTAGGCAACATGGGTATTGGAATTGGCCCACAATATCCACCACAGCAAGGAGGAAAGTTTGCTGGTCCTCGTAAAACTACTCCTGTCAAGATAACCCATCCCGAGACACATGAAGAGCTAAGACTTGATAAAAGGGCAGATGCATATTCAGATGGTGGGTCATCTGGTGTGAGGCCTCATTCTGGTATGGCTTCTCAATCTCAGCCTGCCCAGCAATTTGCAGCTTCTCATCCTATTAGTTACTATCCATCAAGCTCATATGGTACCAATTCTCTCTTTTATCCAACTGCTAGTTCTCTTCCATTAACAAGTAGCCAGATAACACCTAATTCCCAGCCATCCAGATTTAATTATGCTGTGAGCCATGGTCCGCAGAATGTTAGTTTTGTAAATTCATCATCTCATAGTTCTCTGCCTGTTAATAAAGCTGGCACTCCTATTGCTGGAAATGCTGAACCGCCTAATCCAGAATTTTCTCGCGATGTGCATAGTGCAATCTTATCTGCTCCATCAGGAGTAACCTCTGTGTCAATTAAACCAAGTGGTGGATCTGGTGTTACGGATTCTTTTGCCAATTCCAGTACCCAAAAGAGTGTAGCTCCCAGTTCTTCATTAACACCCGGTGATGCTTTCTCTTCTGCACAACTAAAAGGGTCTGAAATAGCTGAAGTATCTTCCCAGCAGTCTAAGTTATCCACTGATTCACCAGTTTTGAGCTCATTTCCAAATCTATCTTCTGCAAAGCCTGCATCAGCTTCCTTGTTGCTTTCTACATCTGGTGTCTCTGAAGATTCTGTTTCAGTTATACCTAATAATGAGGGCAGAAAGAAGGAATCTGTTAGTAGGTCAAATTCTTTGAAGGATAATCAGAAGATGATACAGAAGAAAGGGCAATCACAGCATCAGGTACGTAAGTTAAATTTTGTTAAAAACATATTTTTCCTCATTTGCTTTGACTTGCTTCAATTGTGAACATTCCCTTGCCTTTTTTTTTTTTCTCTTTCTTACAGGTTCCTGTGCAATCGGTTCCCATGGTTAATGTGCCTTCCCAAGCTGTTACTGGTGGTATACCTGATGAG
>Ga0099822_1001600_pt1 | contig 26780 bp, 7 predicted proteins | sample CowpeawhiteBW_FD_76839 | JGI IMG/M metagenome (GOLD analysis project Ga0099822, IMG submission 76839) | Root nodule microbial communities of legume samples collected from California USA - Cow pea white BW | ecosystem: Host-associated > Plants > Roots > Nodule | place: USA: California | collected... | reverse complement strand
TAAATATATATATTTTATATATATATATATATATATATATATATATATATATATATATATATATATATATATATATATATATAATTTTGTTTTTTCAATTCATTTTTTCCATTTCTTTCTTTTCTGAACTAAATAGACCATTGACGATAAGTTGATAAGACCGTACTTTATTAATGATTAATTGAAAAGCAGAGAAAGCGAAGCACTACGAAGAAAACCGATCAAGGAGACGGCGCCACGTGTAGGCGCGAACGCGTCATTGTATTTGCGACGTACGCGGCATGGTATTGGGAGAAGTAACAGAAAGTCGTGTCAACGCGACATCATCAACTTTCACAAAACAACACAACACAACACAACACATCTCACTCCTTCTTTTTCTTTCTCTTCCCTCAAAATCCCTTCTTCCTTCGCTGCCTCTTCACCTCTTCGCCTCTTCAATTCTCTGTCTTCTTCTTACCCTCCCTCATTCTTCATTGCGTCAACACAAAAAAAAAATATACATAAAAAACACCACACCCTGTTCTACGTGGCCACTCTCACTTTCCTTTTAAATCTTTATTTAAGCCCTTCACTATGACCGGCAAAGAAATCCTTCATAAGATGAAGGTACCCTTTTGTTTTCTTCACCTTTCATGTTATCCCAATTCGCTCTTTTCGTTGCTCTACTTTTATTTTATTGTATTTTATTTTTCATTTTGCTATTTTCTCTTTGGCTTTGTTTCGTTACAATGACTAACAATTTGGTTTCTGTTCATTTGTCGGTGTTGATCTTTGTCTATCAGTTCAGTGGATCGCTTTTGATAAACCCTCTAATTATATTCCATGCCTTTCGTGGCAGAGAATGTAGTTTTACTGTGCCTCTTTTCTTCATTAACTCCAACAGTGCCTTGTTTTTTTTTTGGAGATTTATCTGATGCAGAGATAATACAGATTTAAACTCACTAATATATATGATATCAGAGTCTAACCTTGATCATTTTCTTACTAATTTTCTATCCCTTAACAAATATAAGTCCTAAAGTCCTAATTTTTTAGAGTTGAATTATATGGATGAGCTATCTTACACTACACCTTAGATTTTAAGGTTAAGACCATCTTAAAGGGAAAATGACTATTACTGGGTCATTGTTGATTGGTGATATAACCTGTGTAATGGGTGTTTGTTCTTATGAACTTGAAGTATCCTTTAGCAAAGAGTCAAATACTAAGATTCTTTCTGGGTACAAAGTTAGAAGAACTTCTGAGAGTTTTTCTATCAGAAAAAGCTTTATATTTTCAACAAAGAAGCTCCTGCAAACTCTACAATACCTCTTGGTGGCTCCATTTATAATCTTTGTAATTGCACTGCAGGTTTATGTGGCATAACAAATCCAAAGTTTTAGAGTATTGGTCAATTTTGCTGCAACATCTTTTGTGATATTGTGTGTGAATGATCATATTTTAGGTGTTGAGTTGGTTGGTTAATGGTGATGGTTGGGAGGTTGCTTGTCACAGAGGTTACAAAATTTCATCAACTTTTATGTGGTGATCTGTAACTTGAGAATGAAATGAGTGTTGGAGGGTGAATCACGGGTCCAATACCCCAGTTGCTGAACATTGTGTTTCTGAACAGGAACACACGAGGAAAGGGAAAAGTCAGTTGTAGCCCTTATGATGGGACGGTTGCCCTTAGAATCATCTGTGCCAGTTGTTAAATCCAGCTAGCTGCAATATCAATCAAGCAGATTTATGCTATGCTATGTGTTTAAAAGCAAGATGGTCTTTGATGAGTTAAGAAATGCAATGCATTATTATATGGTTTTTGGTGATGAATAAGAAGAAAAAAAGGCTTAGGTAAATGAAGGTTGTGTATGAGAAGTAAAGTCAGAAAAGTTAAAATGACAATATGATCAATGACTTGTTGTGCTTTACAAGTCTAGATATTGTTTGCAAAAAGAATATTTTGTAGTGTACACAGTTAGTTATTTGAGAAGATAAAAGAATGTGTTTTAGACACATAATCCTGAATTTACTTTTGAAAAAGCTTTGGTAAATGATGCCCTCAGCTATTAATTTCAAGAAATACAACTTGGCTAGATAAAATGCTTATGTTTGTCTTTCTTGGAGTAAGATGAGTTCAAAAGTTTTGACTTAGATGTTTCTCCTGGACCTGAGATTCTGATTTGATGAATAACTCAGTTTTGAGTTTTTCAGTTGTGAATGTGTTGTAACCTGATTGTGTTACTTACAGGAAAAAGTTCTGGGGCCATCTGATACTGATTCAGGTAAAGGAAAGAGCAAGATGAAGAAGCACATAACTCATGGCTTTCACTTGGTAAAGGGAAGATCTGGTCATGCCATGGAAGACTATGTTGTTGCTCAGTTTAAGCAAGTTGATAACAATGAATTGGGCTTATTTGCTATATTCGATGGCCACTCAGGTCAAAGTGTGCCTGATTACTTGAAAAGTCATTTGTTTGATATCATCTTGAAAGAGGTAATTTGGATTCATAATCTTTAGTTTTTGTTACTTAATCATTGAGCTTCTTGGTTTGAAACATAATCTGTTGAAGATTATCATGTACTATGTAATAATTACTTTAAATTTCTAGTTAGTTATCAACATGAAAAATGTTACAAAGGATGTTTTGCATTGACTTTATAAGAATGTTTGTTACAAAGGATGTTTTATATTGACTTGCATAAAGTACAGGGACAAAATCAAACTCTTGAAATAGAATGCATGTCTATAACTCTGGTTTTCCTGATTTGTTGATGTAGCCTAACTTCTGGACAGAACCTGCTGATGCTGTGAAGAAAGCATATGGTATAACTGATTCTACTATTTTAGACAAATCAGGTGAACTGGGTAGAGGGGGTTCAACTGCAGTTACTGCAATATTGATCAACTGCCAGAAGTTAGTAGTGGCCAATATTGGGGATTCCAGGGCTGTCTTGTGCAAGAATGGCCAGGCCAAACAACTATCAGTGGATCATGAACCAAGTGTAGAAAGTGAGGATATAAAAAACAGAGGTGGTTTTGTGTCAAACTTCCCAGGTACCAATCACATTTTAAATGTTCTATAGTTTTTTAGTTTTTAGTTTTTCTTGTTAGCATGTGGTTCTTAATGATTTTTCTTATTAAGGTTTGATGTTCAGATTCTAAAAATATAAAATTGTTGGCTTTTAGTTTCTAACAAAAGTCTTCTTTATGCTTTTCTTTCATTTATAAAGATGTGGTTATCTTCTTCAAGAACATGTCATGTGTCTTATTAGTTTCTTTTTAAGTGAGTATCACTTAAGAAACTTTTGTTAATAAAGATTTCCATAAATAGGGAATCCAAAGAAAGCAATTTTTTGTTTGACAGAATAAAACTGAACATTCCTATATTTGCATGCGATAAAAACATCTTACTTTTATATTATTACATTCCTATCTTTATCATGACATATTTTGTAAATACACATTTCAAAAGAAAAAGTAATAGTATGTTAAAGAGTCTTTGAAATTCAAGAATGAGTAGTCCATAGATAAAGACATACAAACAAAGTCTAAGGTTTATGGTATCATGATGGTTGACTCATGTCATTCTTTCCCATCAATCTTCCTAGAAAAATCCCAGCATTCATTTCAAGAATTCAGTGCAATGGAAATAAGAAAGTTAAGGAACATATAATAAAATGTAATAAAAAACAGACACAGTCTTAGGTTTTTGGATTAAATGTAATATAAATGATAACAAAAAAAGAACAACAAAAGATCAGATCTTTGGATTAAATGTAGTGTCTTGATCCCTTTTATGATCGATTAATGTTTCATTTTTCGTGGTCTATCTTCGTAGAAAAATCCCAACATTCATTTGCTAAATTCAGTGCTAAGGATACTGTTTTTCTGATTCAATGTTTTGTGATTGAATAAGGGGACGTCCCACGAGTTGATGGTCAGTTGGCAGTGTCAAGGGCATTCGGAGACAAAAGCCTGAAGGTGCACTTGAGCTCAGAACCACATGTGATGGTGGAGAAGATAGGCGATGATGCAGAGTTTGTTATCTTAGCCAGTGATGGGTTATGGAAGGTAATATTCAATAAACAAAACAAGACAACATTCACAACAACTAATCAATGAATGTGTCTTTTTGTTTTTCTACACTCCAAGATACATGCATTTTTCTGCACTCATCATCATGTTCATTGAAATTATTGTAGGTGATGACAAATCAAGAAGCAGTTGATGCAATCAGAGATGTTAAGGATGCTCGCTCTGCAGCAAAGATCCTTACTGAAGAAGCACGTAACAGGAAAAGCTCAGATGATATCTCGTGTTGTTGTGAAACTTCAGTGATCAAATATAACTCAAATAGTTGTATATTTGGATAAATGATGATATACCCTTGTGGTGTCATTGCATGTTATAGCATTCTGTGTGCAATATTTTCTGTTCATGTTTGATGAAACAATGTGAAAAGGATGTAGATTTGGATTGTGTAACCAAAATAATTTGTATGAATGCAATCAAGTTTGTGCAAAAATCTCTCCTTTTGGAAATTTCATTTCTAGCCATTTTGTTGGTTCATCCATTTGGGCCTATTAAACATGCATGCATACACTAAGATTAAATTTAGCTTAAAAATTAAATTTAGGGAATTGAGAGTATCCAGAGTTTGTATGAAATAATTTAGGATCGCATACATTAATTTTAATTTATGATTTTTTAAATTAAAGAAAATTGAAAAAGTTTTTTCTTAATAAGATCTATTTTTTAACTTTTTAATTTATATATAAGTTCAATTTTATCTTATAAAAAATGTATTATTTTTTAATGTATGTATACATCTAATTTTTATATAAAGTTATCCAATTTAACTCTTAAATTATTGATATTATCTATCATACATATTACTTTTTTTAAGCAAATATATTATTTCTCCGCAGGAATTCATATGTATTTCCAATATGATATATGGGTTAAAATGAAGTTGAGATAAAGTATTGATTTTTTTTATTATTTGCATGAACTTTTATAAATTTAATTTACTTTATGTTGTCGTACATTTTTCTTTTCATAGTTTAATATTTGAGATTAACGACGATTTAGATATATAACAAGATAAAATTGAATTGTGAAAGAGGTTTAGATTTAAATATACAATTTTTTTTCTGATATTTTAAAAAAGTTTTAAAGATAAAATTTTGAAGGAATTTTAGATTCTAAAATTAAGGACAATAACGATAATGAAATTTAACATAACGATATTCTTTTCTTTTTATCTCAATAGACATTAATTCATTTCTCAACAAAATAGAAAAATGGATCTAAAAATAAATTCTCTTTTCCTATAGCTCCTCAACTGATGTGAGAATAGAGAATACATCTTTCTTTCCTAATCTTGTAAATACACTTTTTAAGAGAATAAAACCATGAAAAAATTTCAATCTCAAAAGCATACCTCGAATACAAGTGTATTGTATCACTACATTATAGTTTTTTTCTTGGCAACATTATACATTTTGTTGTACCTGTGAAACCTTTTCTGAACAAACCGGACATGACTGTTGCCAACATCCCTCGACCTAAAAGGATAGAGGGTAGGCAAAGCCAAAACACTTGATCACGACACAACAGAAAACTCAAATTACAATTTTGTCCCGTAATGAACCAACCCCATCTTACATAATCTCTCAAAACTAAACGTTTCTTCGCCGCTTAACCCAACACATTAGTCTTTCTTATCACGATTAACATTTTCAAAACTTTAATTTGCTCACATAACGTCTTGTAAAGACCCAATCATCGTATATATCTATTTTCTTTCAGTGTTTGGTCCCCTTTTCAGTTACTAATTCACTTTGTGACTTCCTCAAGGTTAAAGTTTGATATGAGAAAATGGAAATAAAATGACACCCAAAATAGTTTTTTTTTTTTTTAAAATATAAAATGTATCTTCCTGAAATTTCAAACAAAATGTAGAACTTAAATGGTTTGTTTATGAAAAGAGATAATCGAAATACAAAGATGCAATAGTGTTTTATTTTAATCCAATGGAAGATAAGAGATAAGATCTCACCATGCAATGGTGCTTCAATAGGATAACAATGGTAGGGAAAAACAGAAACTAAAGGCAGTATCTAAATAAGAGAACATAGAGCTAAGGAAAATGGCTCGCATTGCATACATAGCAGACAAGCTTTGGATGTTAGAAGTTTGGTTTGGTTTGGTTCTTGTTGATGTGAACAAACAAAGTGGTCCTTTTTATTATATGACTTGGCTTGTAAGAAACCAAAGGGTGACAGAAGAGAGAGAGCTTGGTGAACACTTTTGCTTCATCTGATGTTGAAAGACTTGTAGCCAGAAGAACTCCCTGGAAGGTTCATCTGAATTCTGCACTGTGTTGTTTCCTTAGGGTGGTGATGCCCTTTGCTCCCCTCACCGGCAGCTTCAGGGTTGCTTTTCCGGCGCCGTTCGTTGTGTCCGGCCAACCGCCTCCGGCAGCTTCTCTTAGACTCATCAAACTCCGCCAGATCATGGAACCTGCACAAACTCATCACAGGAACAAAAGCTTCAACTTTTAACTGTTTCACTTAAAAGAATGATGTTCAAATTCAATCACTTAAAAGAGTGTTTCTTTGCATACAGATTGTTTAGGAGCATCTCATTGATCAAGGATTTCAAAAGGGTCCCTTAAAGGTTTTAAATTGCAGTTAGTGAACAACAGTTAAACAAAAGCTTAGAAACTAAATTTATGCAGTTGAAAATTTGCATTGGTGTCTGTTGCAAATGGTAATGATTATTCCTTTGGTATAGCTTCAAAAGTAAGCATGCATGGTAAAAGGCTATAGACAGTAGAAGAAAATGGTGAAGATGAAAGAGTGTTAATTGAAGAAAGAAATAACCTGCTACATTGCTGGCAAAACCTCTGTCTCAGCCCTGCAACCACCACAACAGGTGCTTTGGAGTGAAACTCACAGACCTTGTGGCGGCGATGGTACCTTTTTGCATCAGTCAAATCAGCACCACACCTCTCTGCCTGACATGAAGGTGGAGAAACACCACCACCACCACCAGCGGCAGCACCACCACTTGAGCCTCTTCTGCCACCACCACTATTGCTGCTACCAAACCCTCTCTTTTTCTCTTCTTCAGTGAAACTAGCTCCACTTTCATCCTCCTCCTCCACCTCATTCTCCACTTCCTCTTCCACATTCTTCCTCACCCTCTCAACCAGTGATCTCTTCCTCTCCACAGTCCTAGCCTCCATTGTGTGCAAAAGGGTGGTGAAGGATGTGAGAAAGAACTTTTTTTGGAGCAATGAAGTGAAAGAGGGAGTTTATAGGAAGCAGAAAGGAAGAAAAGAAGGGTGTGGACCACAGGCTCCATATTTTGTTAATTGTGTGCTTGTGTAAGCATAAAGGTAGAGGAATAGTGCACAGAGAAGGGAGTTGGAAATGTTTTTGTCTTTAATGATAACCTAATAGAGGAAAAGGTTAAATCTCAGTTCTTGCAGTGAAGTGAGAGAACTCCCAAGTTGCTATTCATTTTTCTTTTTTTTTAATGAATGTTGTGTTGAAAGTGATAGTGCTCATCGCGCGTCAATCACAAACGCATAACCATTGGTACTCAAGGAATTACAAATCGGAACAACAGGATTTTGCTTTTGTTTTCTTTCTTCTTATTACTTCTTCTTCTTCTTCTTATTTCTGATCTCTGATACCATGCTCATCAAGGACCCATATCACATGCCTACCCAATCCTTTCCTTAATAATAAAAAAAAAGAATTTAATTAAAATACATGCATAGATTAAAAAACTTCTGTTCTATAGAGCTGGACTTAACTTTAAAAACATATCTATTTTGATTGTCGATGATAAATTTTCATTGAAGAATCTAGTTAGTTTCTTTTAGGATGTCTCTTCTCTTTTGTGTGCCTTTTCCTTTGCAATATTGAAATCCAGAAAACCTTTTAAAAATGAATCCACCATTAATCATTTAACTAACATGTTAACATCTCCTCACTACTTCAAAAGATATATTTGAAATAAATGTATTAGAAGGTAAATTTAAGTTTAACTCATTCGCAAAATCGAATCGAATAGTAAAATGAGAATGGTTTTCATGTAGCGTGAATTATTAGGAATCTAACTATGAATTTAAGTTTTAAATTTGATAGAATTAAGAAAATTGAACATGTTCTGAAATATGATCAATAAATTTAAGGTTTAGTTAAAAATGATATCAAATTTCTTATATAAGGTGAACTCATATCTCATTAATATTGTGTTTCTTCAATAATTTCTCTGAAAAATTTATCATGAATTGATCTTATTTTCAATAAATTGTTGTTAGAAGTCTTATATCGATAAGGCAATTTCATAGTATATAAGTGGTATGCAAATTTTATCTTACAAACTGATTTTGTAGAGTTTTATGAGATTGAATTAGATTTAAAGTTGAGTTTTAACCATTGTTTCTTTACCTACTAAATACATATCTATATGTTAATAATGTATTATAATTTCCAAAAGGAGGGTTGATATTGAAAGGTTCAATGAGAATAAGAAGTTTTTGTGGAGGAATCCCTTGTATTTGTTTCATAACTAATCTAAAGAAGACAAAGAGGAGCTCTTATTTATCACTGCCAGCAAAACAATTATACGCACAGAGAGGTGCAGACGAAACATAACTACATAAGCAAAAGATGTTGAGTAGAATTAGGTAGTTGTTGTCTGTGTCTGTGTTGTAGTTAGCTTTATAGATTGTTGCAGTAAGATTGAGCATTGATTTAAATGCATAGTGTGAGAACTACTGGTCCATTGCATTTTATATATGTTATCCCCATGGTGTAAAGTAGTGACTGCACTAGCCAAGGCTAGACCCTAGATAGCAGAGACATAATTTTTTTTTAATTTTCATATGGAAGAGGAAAATTCACCATTCCAACAGACACGAGCAGTGGCAAACTGTTCCCTTGTCCTTTGTGATGTTTTGTTGAATTTTGTGTGAGTAATCGATGATGTTTATTGTGGGATTAAGCAGTGAAAGTGTTTAACATGATGAAAGCAATTATTGTGGTAGAATCTTTGTGGTATAAATGATAACAAGTTGTAATAGTACTGTTATGGCCACAACATGTGGTGCTGACATGACCTAGCACGCTAGTACCATGGTTTCACAAGATGCCATCGTACTCAGTACTTGATGCCAGTTTTCACCATGGACGGTATCTAGATATAGTGGACAAAAACAAACGGTTCAACCTTATCTACGTTCAATCATTGAGGATTTCGCCTCTCATGTCACCCAACTTTAATTCACTCCATGCTTAATCTACATAAGCACACGCTGATAAAACAAACTCAAAATCCCATTTTAAAATTTGGTTTTAAATGATCCATTAATGTTTAAAATTCATTTTTTAAGTATATATGCGGAGTCATTTGAAAATCTATTTGTTGTTTATTAGATCTATCGTATTATCGCTATTAAATTGTAATAAAACCTCTATTTAGTCTTATATTTAGAATTTATAAAATTAAAAATTTCATATCAATTAAAAATAAAACAAATTTACATTATATAATTGACTGTAAACTTATATTAACTAAATTTATTATTTATTAGACCTATTAAATTATTTGTTATTAAATTTTGATGAAATCTTTCATATTTACAAATTTATATTATATAATTAGCTACAGACCTCACTTTTATAGCTAATTTTAAATGAATGGTTGAAATTTACATAAAATTCTTAAGAAAAGGTTTAGAATTTGAAGACTAATATCCACATTTTGTTTGTGAAAAATACAAGTCACAAAAATGTGTCGACTTTAAATGGTAATTATAGATTTAAGATTGTGTTGATCTTATCCAAAACTTTTATATATATAATTCACGTTATAATGTGAGAAAAAATGGAAAGAAGGTTGGACAAATTGGTGAAAAGGATCCATATTTCGTAAGGATGCGATTTTAACTCTTATAGTCGACTTGGTAGATAATGTGTAAACATATCTTCCAACTTTGGTATTTTAATATCTCTTTTGTTTCTATGAATTTCCAAATCGAATTCGTTTAAATGCACAAGTATTACTAGAATAAGTAATCGATGTAAGATATAGAATGTGAGAATTGAGATATTAATAAAAGTGACAACATAAACATAAATTTTAATAAAATTAGATTTTAAATAACTCTTATACCATATTAGAAAATGATTTTAAATCTAATTTATCTTACAAAATTGACTCAATAAAATAAAATTTATTATAATTTATGTATACTTTAAATTAAAATGATATTTAGTGACCTGAATCTCAAACCCCTACAAATAATGATAATAATTATAGTATTATTTTATTTTTATTGTTTGGAATAGCATATGTTACTAAGATTTGTACGAAATAAAGAACAAAAGAAGGTGTCTACTTTGTACTGGTTAAAAAAGAAAAGGACTTAACAGAAATCATACAACACTAATGGATTACAATTTTCATCACTTTTGTACAAAAGATATCCGTACAATTAGACAATTTTCGAATTTTTCACTTTGTATCATTGATTCTCTTTTTAATTTTCCGCACTAAGATAGTACACACATTATTTATACTAATATACACACAGGTGCTATTGTGTATATACATTTTTTAAATATAAATGATAATATCTTATTAGGTGATAATAGTGTAATGTCATTAAGTTAATATGTAAAATAAATTAATATTTATTAAAAGTGAAGTGAAATGTTAAAAATAAAGTGAAATGAATAGAAAAAATAATTGTTGATGAATAAAAAAAGAGAAAAAAAGATAAACAGTTTTATAGAAAATAGGTAAAAATAACCATTAATTTTAAAAACTTTAATAAATAATTATATTTTAAAGTGTATAATTGGTATTATGAAATGTGGACACAAAAGAGGAAATTCTCTTTATATATTGTTATAGATGATGACAAATTTTTTAAGGTGGAAGTTCAAGATCGGAGTATCGGGAGACCGAATTATGAGTTTTAGACACTAATTTCAGTTACAGAAAAATAGGTTGAAATGATGAAATAAATAATAGAATAAAGTAGTTTAAATTAAATAAATATTAACTTTGGTTTGGTAAGTAAATGTAAAATATAATTGTTATTATAAATGTTTTATTATTTATGTGTACTCTGATAATTATTTTTTAAATGAGAAAAAATTATTAAAGATAAAATGGTGATAATAAATTTGAAATAAGTATTAAAAAATATTTTATGTCAGTGATAAAAGTAAAAAATGTTTCATGAAAGTCTTATATTATATGATATTATACGAGGAAGTTCTACCACGTGGAAACATTCTCTAATTGAACTTTAGCTTTAACTGATCATGACTAGAAAATTACTGGTTTTGCTTGGTAGATCGAGAATGTTCGACTTATCAATTTATCTAGTAAATTATTAGGGGTCTATATAGTGCATGCTCAATTAATAGTATTTTGGATAATATAGTGGAAAAATGAAATTTTAAAATTGTAAACATCAGAAAATTAAAATTGTCATAAAATAGTTAATTAATATTTTTTTATATATTTACTGAAGTATAATAATCAAACATGATTTAAATTTCAATTATGCACCGAAGAACGATTTATATTTAAATTAAACATGATTCTTCAATGTTATTAAAGTAAATATGAATGCTTTTGTTCATGCAATTTGAAGAGGCAATGTGATTGTTTGTGTAGTCCTTATGTGTCTATTCCAATGTAATAAGTATCGTACAATTCATGATACGAATTGTACGATACGAAATGATTCAGGTCCTCGGTGATACGAATTGTGAGTTGTATCGTTTTTATTCCCATATCGTACGATACGAGTCTGAATCGTGCGAATCATGATTCAATTCATGATACAAATTTACCCCAATTTGAAATCCTAGTTTTTCCCTCTACAGATTTACCCCCAAATTGTAACCCTAATTTTTCCCCCTTTATTTTTCGTACATTGAAACTTATTAACGTTACTTATTAACATTAGTGTGCTCGAAAACACGTTCTCCTCCTTGCCTCTCGTGATCACGTCATCTCTGTTTGTTGCGGTGGTCGCACAATGGTGCAGTGTTGGTTGTGCGGTGTTGCGGTGGTGGTTGCGTGTCATCTCGTGCATGCCTCTGTTTGTTTGTTCAGTGGGTTTGAGCTTCTGCATTTGTATTACAGTGGTCACATGGTGGTAAATCTTAGAGATGGTGAGGATGAACTATGAATGATTAGAATATAATTTTTGTTTAGGTTGTTTAGGATACAAGGAGCAAACACTTATTTTTTGGATGGCTATAATGCATAATTTGTTTAGTAGCATATAACTATAGTTGAAGGAATCTTATGCAGCAACCACATTGTGTTTTGAAGGTCATGTTGCTGAAATTGTGAAACTCTATGGTAGATACACATAGATACAACCACTCTATTTGATTATGAGATTGTTTTGTTATTAATTTTTTATTTACATATTTATATATCTTATATATTTAAGTATAAACTGCATTCTTTTAATGTGTATAAAATGTTTATAAATCGTACGATTCACGATACGATTCACGATTCAAAATTTAAGCTCTCTGATACACGATATGATTCACGATTCAACTACCATGGTCTATTCAGTTTGTGCAACTAAAAGTAGCAAATGATAGTTATCAAATACAACATGTACACTTTATTGGGTAAGAAGAAAGTCTCAATTAAAGGGAAGAAATCGGAAAGCATTCATTCTTTGGTGAAATGAAATCTTTAAGGGGTAGTGCAACAAAGCTTAAAGTGCAAACCCCATTGGGTTATAACCTGCTTGTTAATGATGCTTAAGGGGAAGAAAGAATAATGTTTAAAGAATGTAATCCAAGGGAGAGCTTAACTAAGAAGAGAAAAAAACTTAATGTGGGTGAATATCAGAAAAATGAAGAAAGAAGAGAAGTTTAAGCTAAGAGGAAGCTTTATTGAAGAGAGAAAGGTTGTTAGATCTAAGTTTAATAAACCATTTTTTATTTAATTTTATTGTGTGCTTAAACAACCATGTATAACACATTTTTTAAGTATATCAGATTATGTTAGACACAAAATATCCAATTTAACCCAACAGATGCAAGTTGTGTGACTTAACAATGGTGAATATGTGACTTAACAATGCATAAAGAAACTACACACATTTAATGTTGAATGAGGAACCTTTAATACGTCTATGTGCTTGAACGTGGTCAGGTGTAAGACAAAAAAGATGAAAGGTGTATAATCACAAATGTCTCTAAAAGGAATTGTAATGACTATTTTCTTCTCACCATCTATATAAAATATTTTTATCAAGAAGAATGGTTAACAATGATGCCTACAAAAAAGCTCTTAATGCTCTCATGTTTTCAAACAATCCCTTAGGTTCCAGTTTGTAAAAAGAGCATTGTTTGTGTTCATAGCAATCTAGAACAATGAATTTAATCTAGTATTCATCTTGGGATGTTACCTCATTTAGTGAGTGAAACTCATGATCATTTAGATCGCAAACTTTGTTTATCAAAGTATTTTAGCTAAGAGTGGTTTGGTCGAAAAAAAATACTCATACTTACCCAAAAATGCTTTTATCCAAAGAAAACTTGTGATTTTAGCATGGTGTGGTTGTGTCCAGAGAATACTTTTCATTTTCATTTATCTAGAAGTAATACTTGTTTTGTACCTTGTAGATTAGCTCGATTTAGTGAAAACTTAAAAGTACTCAGACGAAACAATATAAAATAAGTTATGAAAATCTCTTTAATCTCTTATCCTTTTACATATCACTTTATTTATTTGAAACTAATTGAAGAGGAAGAGCTTTATGAACACAAGTTTTAGAAAGAGATTTTGACATATGTATGTTTGATTGAAATTATGGTTGATGAGTTTTGTCAAACATATCTCTTACGTGAAACAATTTGACAATGCATCTTCATATCTTAAACTTCGTCTATTTAAGTTTATTTAATGTTGTTCTAAAAAAATTCACAAAAATATTCAATACACAATTCAACTCTTTCTTCTTTTGTATTTGGCTAGTTTTCACAAAATTATTTACACAAAGAGGGAGGGAAGTGACCACATTATTTAATGTTGGTATATTTTGAAGATGCACTAAATGCACTAGAAGATGGCCATTCAAAATTAAAAACTAATAACATGCTTGAATTTATTAAAAGCAACACAAGATTTTTGGTGTTAGAGAAGATCTACCCAAGAGATGTTTGACCAAATGAAAAATTTGTCACCAGGCTAAACGAAAGATGGTGTGATTATGAAAAGTTCTATAAATTTACATGTCTTTTTCTCATGTCCTTAATGCATGCAACCAACCATTTTGACATGTACATCAATCTTATGTACTTTGGTTGGGTGAAATAAATAAAGTTTATGACAATTTATTTTGGTAACTTAGACTAAAAAATTATTAACCAATGAAGATCCACAAGTATGTTCCACTCCTACAAGAAAAAGAAGTTTCAAAAGTAGTCTAAAATCTGCTAGAATTAGGACTAAAATGGAAATTGTAACATCATGGCTAGGATGATACTAAAAAAATATTATCTCTCAATCATAACGAAAATATAAGAAATTTAAAACTATGATACTACTGATTAACATAAACAGAAAACATCTTTATTCACCAAGTACTAAAAAAATACATTTCTCGTTGTTCCAAAATATAAAATTGTTAAAATAATAATGAAAAAAAATTCTCTCTTTGCTTTTTGTTAGTGATGTTTCTCTTAATCTCGCATTCTCTCTCATGTTTTCTTTCTTTTGTAAGAAAAAAATTAAACACAAATTTATTCATTATTTTTATTCTCATTTTTTACATGTTTTGATTAATCACTTAATTTCTCTTATTTTAACTTTTTATGTTTCCATCACTACTAAGAAGATCGTTTTTTGCAATAAAAATATCAAAATAAGATTGTGAAATAAAATGGAATATAAAATTTCATGTAAACAATATGCACTATTGTAGAATGGGTTTTTCACGACAGTTAAAATAACCCTCCCTCCAATGGTGGACTTCAAACCATCGTAGATGTCGACCTCGTTAAATTTTTGATAAAAATGATGGCAATTAAAATAATCGCTGTTAAAAGTCTCAAATGTCGATGGTTGTTCTTGAACCATCATTAACAGTCATCCAAAAAAAGAAAAAAATAATAATATATTGCATATCACGACGGGATTAACAAAGACAAACCTACTAGAGTAGATATAAAAGCATTTCCCTCTGAGAGTAAAAAGGCATATAAGTTTTTCTTTGGTTCACGATTTGCTTGCTTGTGAAGCTCGTAGAGATATATCAGAAACAAGTAAGAAAATCCATGAATAAATGTAAAGTACCAACCATAGGTGAGGATAAGACTCTCGGCATGGGTTTTATAGTGTGATGTAGAGAGCTTCGCGGAGTGGGTTTTACCGCACAATACGATAAAAACTTGCAATGTTCGATGAGTTCAATTGTGTTTTGCGAGTGGCACAGGCACGCGAAGGTTCACCACGGACAGTAAAGGTGTTGTGAATGTGCAAGGGGAAGAGAAAATGAAAGTGCAGGGGAAAAAGGAAACACTCAAATGAAAGTCACGCAGGAAAAAGAAACGTGTCTTTGTTTTATGAAACTACTACACATTCGACAACGATTTTCTATATAACCATCATCGTTTCTCCATCCCGAAATAGTTTTAATGACGAATCTTTATATAATTGTTGTCTCTTCTACTTTTAACAACAATTATTTAGAAAACTGTTGCTAAAAAGTTTGCAAAAAATTGCAATTTTGTCACCACACATATTTTTTCACTATGATGGCTTGTTAAACATTGTTAATCGATGTTATGGAAAATCCTTCTTACACTAGTGATGATTATATACATTTAAAAAGAAGTAATTAAAAATTTTAATTTTAATTTAGTTACTGATAAATTCAATAATTTGAAAGAGTAAAAAACCATCATTTAGATATGTTTTATTTTATATTATAGTTATAATTATACTAAATTATGTGTTTTTTTATTTTAATGATAATTAGTTAATTAATAAATTTTGAATATATTATTTTGATTCTTACAAAATTATTAGTGTATGATAATAAATAAAGAATATAAATGGTTAACATTTAATTTTTATTCAAATAAACAAAAACAACAAGAAATTAAATTAAAATAATTTTTTAAGTAAACAATATCTCGCATATGGACGTAGCAAACCAACTATCATTGCAAGAAAATGTTCAAAAACCTCTTGTTTACGAACAATTTAGACAAGCAATGTTTGAATTTGATTTTTGATATCTACATGATCATTATCCATCTTTAAGCGTGTGTTTGTTAGAAGTAATGTATTGTTTATACAGAATTGAAAGCGTGGATTTATAACAATTGTTGTGTTCTTTTACTCTGAATTGAAAGCGAGAAAATGCGAGATTCGTGCTTTAATCCATCACGCCGGTTATGAAGAGATTTGTAAGCGACTTTTGTTATTTGACAAAATTACCCTTCTTAGTCACATGGAGAACATTTTTTCATCTAGTGTTATTGCTTTTTTTCAACTGTAATATTTGTTTTGAGATATTTCTGGGCTACAATTTAACTGTGACCAAATTAATAAATATTTATAATATTTTTATTTATGATAATAATATATGAAAAATTAATTATAACTTATCTAAATATCATTTTATTATACTTTTTTAACACCAAAGACAATTAAGTCATTCTACATTTTTATCTATTAAATTTAATTTTTTTTAGCCACATCAGTCCAATCCTTTACAAATTTTTACAAAAATTATTCTTAAATCTACTCTACTATTACCCCCAAATCCATAAAAAAGAAGAACGTAAATATCACCTTCTAATCAATCCAAATCAATCTTCTTCCTCTCTCTCAAATTATCACCCACATAAGAACACACCCTAAAACTTGTTCTCCATGTTTAGTAAAGTTGGAGATGAGGCAAAATTCATACCATTTAATTTTGTAATGAATCGCTTAAAAGAAAGGATAGACAAATTCAATAATATTATGATCATCATTATTGAAGACTAATTTTAATTATTACCACAGAATATAAAGAAATTAACTTTATTATTTAATCAATTTCTTATTAACTTGTGGAAGTATGAACTCAATTTTATTATATAATAAATTTTGAAATATGATTTTGTTTTTTACATTTAATTACTTACTTACTTACTTATTTCTAAATTTTCTCATTTTCTGTTTTCTTAGTATAAATAAATCAATATTAATCTTAAATAACTAATTCAACACATAACTAAATATTAATTTTTAAAATAATTATCACATACATTTATATTTTATTTATTATATATTTTAACGTTTTAGAAAGAAAAAAAGCCAAAATTTTAGATTACAATTTGGTTTCCATAAAATCGAATTTAACTAATTTAACAGCTCGGAACACGAAAATCACGATCAGGATTTAACTATCCAAAGATTCAATTCCAGCTATAAACAGTCATGCTTGTAAATAATAAATAAATAATTAAATAATATATGTAAAATTTACTCTTTGGATGAATTAAAAAGAAGAACAGTGCAATTATGGGGAAATTCACAATTTTCCCACTTTTTCACATATCCTAGGTTTTTAAGTTTTATTTCTATTTTTAGTTACAACAATAATAGTTTGACAATCCATTAAAACAAAACAATCATATATTATATTAATATTTTAATCATTACTTAAATTAAAAGATTAAATATGTTTTTAGTTTATAATTTTAATTAAAATTGGAATTTTTCTCAAAATTTCGATACATTAATGTTGAGAAGAGAATGTGTCAAACAGTGTAAACAACTTCAATACATATATTAAACGTGTTCGACTCGTCAAAAAAAAGTTAACTTATTTGATTTAAAATAATTATATTTTATCATTTTTAAAATTTAGAGACCAAAATATATCGAAGTTTCAAACAGACACAAATTTCAATTTTAAATTAAAATTTAAGAATTAAAAACATACTTAACCCTAACTTAAATTAGTAATGTTGTTATATTATTAAAATAAAGTTATCAAAGATTTTTTCTTTTTATTTTAATGGATGGTAAAATATGATTGTTCTTTTATTTAGGCAAGGTTTTAGCATAAGCTTTAAAAAATTTCAACACTGTTATGTTGGAAGTCAATTTTTAGAGACTATTTCTGATTTGATAGCACTTAATTGACTAACGAAAAACACTACAACTACGAATATACTGAGTGTTTTTTGGTTGGTACTGTGAAAAAAACTTTAAAACTCTGTTTTAGTTAGAATTTTTCTTTTGTTATTTTAAATACTTAAGATTTATCACCAAATAATTGGTTTAAGTTAAGTGGAGTTATATCTTCATTAAGAAAATGGAATAACATAATATTTTAAAATAAAATTTTGAATTTGAATTCTATTTGAAAAAAAGTAACTAACTAAAGTATTTTATTAAAGATCACCTATTATTACATTTTCTGAACAAGAAATTAACCATCATTTTGTGTATTTAAATGAAATTGTCTGCCGTACAAACTAATAGAGGGTGCATTTTATGAGTATTTCGTATTCAAAGAAAATTTTAAAATAAGATAAAAGTCTAAAATTGTAGATAACTAATACATGAAAAATGATCGAATTATATATAAGTATAAATTTTCTTAAATATCTTAATTTGAATAACTAGGAAAAAGAAAAAATAAACCAGTAGAAACCATTTATGTTTAAGGATAAAAATTAAGTTTTGAAAAAAAAATGGAAAGAATTAATTTGAGAATATAAGTGACTGATATTACGGATAAATAAAGTTGGTATTTGAGAAAAACTTGACAAGAAAATATTAGTAATTTAATAAAGTTAATACGAATTAACATAGAAAATTTAAAGGAATATAAAACTAAGTAACCAGTAATAAAAAATAAATCTGTCTATTACAAGAAGAAAGGAATACAATAACATAATAGTTAGAAAAGCTCTCCCCATTAAAAATACACATTCACATGACTTTTCAGGGCTGTAGACTTTTTTACATCTTTATAAATACTACTGGACCTACGTGCATTATATTCCTTAACTAACATATTTTATTGTTTTGACGCAACTTTTTTATTTTTTATTTGAAAAAATATAATTTTTTATTCAAAAATATATGAAATAAATAATTAAACTAGAGAAATATAAATATTTTATTTAGAAAAATTTTTGATTAAGAAAGAAATAAAAATAGAAACTTATAAATAAAACAAAATATCAATATTGTAAAATCAATAATAACTAGAAAGCTCTAGTCATACAATATTCCCTCTTAATATATGCATATAAAGAAGAGAAAAATTTAAATTAATTTTTAGATATATAATTATTTTTGTTTTATAAAAATTAATATTAAATATCACTATAAATCTTCACATCTAAATTATATTATTGACACCTTAAAATTTATCAATTATATATATATATATATATATATATATATATATATATATATATAATAAATGAGTATTTCAAGAAAAGATTCATCAAAAAAAATAATATCAATTAATCATAAATCCAAACTTACACGAGGAATTACCATTTATATTCAATCCAAAACTTCAAATAATGAATTTATATGTTTATTTTATACAATGTCAATCTTTACTCAATGTATCGAAATATATATATATATATATATACATATATATATATATATATATAAATAAATAAATAAATAAATAAAGATGATTTCTTTTTTGTGTCCACTTTTCATAATTCTAATTTTACCATTTATAATGTAATTATTTGTAAAAATTTTAAAAATTAACGATTATTTTTATAAATTTTTATAAAACTATTTACTTATCTCCTTCCTCATCAACAATTATTTTCTCACATTTTCTCCGTACATTTCACTTTATTTTTGATAAATATATTGTTTATTAACTTAATAATATTACAATACCATCCATTATTAATATAATATTATAAATATTTAAAAATATGTATACATAAGCATGATAGTGCATGTATTTACGTAGTATGTATATATATATATATATATATATATATATATATATATATATAATATAATAATAATAATAATAATAATAATAATAATAATAATAAATTCACAAAGACAGCTAAAAGTCATGTTATGAAACATACAAAAGCAAACTTCCTCCAAACATATTAAAGAAAAACAAGAATCAGGGATTTAAGTAGAAACTAATTAATAAAAAAATTCTTATAAATCTTAATTTTTTTTTCTACACTATAGAACTGAAGATATGTGAGTTACAAACAATGATCGGTGGTGTATAAGTGGAAAAGTGAAAAGAGGGATGTAAAAAACATGGGCATGGAAAAAAAAAATAAAATTGAGAGGCATAAGTGATGCTTGGCCATAAATGTACAACCATCCGTATTTTACATTCACCTGAATATATTTTGTATTTGTGTTGTTTCGTTTTCTGTTTTCCACTTTCCTTGGTGGGTATGAGAATAAGAATTTCACACTTCACCACAAAAATATCATGCCCATCACTCTCACTCATGTATTGACTTGGGTTTGGTCCCCCACTCCATGCATTGCCCTTTTATTCTTCTTCCCCTCTTTGCTTGTTATGAAGTGAACTTGATGCACCATTCCCATAAAGCCTCACTACCTAATAGCCCATTAGCACCACTTATGACTTCCACACGCACAAGTGTGCACAACATATATACTCTTTGTTTCTTGCAAGACAAATATGTTTTAATACTCTTATCAACTATTTCACAACTCACCTTTGTGGGTGATATGATTATTAAAAAAAGTTAAATGTACTTTTTTTTTTTATAAAAGATTGTGTTTCGTCCCTAAAATATATTATAAAGTAGATAGTTTATGTACTTTATAAAAATTTGTAAACATGTGATAAATAAAGTTTCAGAGTGCACACATTTGATTTTGTCTAATATGTCTAAGGTCTATTTAAAAAAAAAAAAAACTTGGTGACATTTTTAAAATTATTGAGAATATTTAGATTTTGGTTGGCTCCTTAAATTTAAATTATTTTTAAAATTAGAAAAGAATTAGGCTTCGACTTTTGTTTTTCTTTTTCATATTTTATTGATTGTTTTATATTTCGGTTTTGAAAATAACGGAAGTCTAATAAAAGAGTTTATGTTTTAGTTCCAACTAAATCCAAAAGACACTAGCATATTTTCTCATGCACAGTAGGTAAAGATATTAAAATGAGTTTTAACCTATGAACCAATCCAACTTATTACTGGTTCGAGCTGGGTTGAGTTAAGAAAAATTCATTTTTTTAAAAGGTGGGTTGAATTGAACTCGACTCACTTAACCTACGGGTTAAACGAATTCGAGTCGGATTGAAGGTGGGTTGATCCACTTAAACCTACTAACATTTTTTTACAATTTTTTTTTAAAAATGTTATTACTATTTACTACTTTTAATTATATAGGTCTACAATTTCATATTTTAAAATGCTAGAATATTGCTAAATAATATTTGAATAGTTTGAATTTAATTAATTTGTTTGTGAAGTTATATGTGTTGATACTTTTATCTTTAATTATTATCTTTATAATAATATTTCAAAAATTAGGTGAATACTTTGATTTCATTATTATAAAAAATAAATTAAGTTAATTCACTCTCATTGTAATGCAATAAATATATAAAATACATCGGAAAAAAAAACTCATAAGTGAATTAACCCACTAACCTACCAACCCTGTGGTGGGTTGGACCGGATTGCAAAATTTCTAACTCACTAAGAAGTGAACTGAGTTGAGCAGACCCTCTTTTAGCTCAACCCGTGATGAGTCAATCCGTGTGAGCTGAGTTCACTTACTTTGACACTCCTAATAGCGGGTGACATGGCCCCCCAACTTTTTTAAAATTTATAAAATTTATATATTAGAAATTTTTAAAGTTTTTAAAATTTTTTAAATTATATGTAGTGTACATTTGGAATTGATGAAAATTAAATTAGATATCTTTTTATTTCTTTTATAAAGCATAACATTTAATATTAATAAATAATAAAACATAAAATTAAATATAATAAAGAATAAAAGTATTTATTAAGATATTTTTTATTTTATTTTCTACTGTGCTTCGACATTCTCACCTATTGTACTCATCTCCGACTCTCACCTATTTTCTTTTTGTTTTTGACGAAAGAAGAAAGTTACAATATTTATTAGTTTAATATTTGGCATTATTTTTTGTTATGTCACGAGCATTTGTATATTCATGTTTTACAAATATAGAAGAAAAAATAATATACTATGTATTTTTTCATAACTACTTTTTAATTGTGACTGGACTATCATAGATTTTTCTTTTAGTAATTATGTCACTAAATTTTTTATTAGAGATTCATTTTTTAAAAGTGATAAAAGGGAAGTTACGTGTGAAGATGAATTTTTTGCCGACAATATGATTTATTTACATTGAAAAATATTTAGTTCTAATTCAATTATTGATGGGTTCAAGAATACAAAGGAAAGAAGGACACTTCTATAAATATGTGTAATTTCTTTTCTTGTTCCAATTATACTAAATTAGGCATTAATATTTATTATGTTAATGAGAATAATTAAATACATAAATTTTGAATGTATTATTTTGACTCTTTCAAAATCATCATTCAGTCAAAAGACCTCAATTTTTAAAGATGAAAACATATTTAATCTTTGAAAATACAATTTTGTATTTGTAACAAGAAATGGAGAATGAAGAGTAAAATATATAAGATATGTGGGATGAGTGTGTGAAGATATTGTAGTTGTTCTAAAGGCCCTTTTTCTTGTTTTCTGGAAAACAATGTGTAGGACAGTTGTGAAGAATTTGATATGATATGAATAGACAAAAGTGTTGTAGTGCATACAGCTGCATGCTTCATAAGATAAGAAGAATATAAATCATTATATGATTCAATAGCATGGAAGGTGATGTTGGTCCCCAAGGTTTGGCAACCCATCAATAAACTCTTAAATCATACACTTGTTTTCACGCCACACTTTTCTCCCATATTTCTTTTAACAACCATACGTTAAATATACTCTACCTATATATAAAGACTAAAAAATATCAAATATTTATAGTCTCTCAATTTTTATTTTCTAAATCATAAATAATAACCGAATATATTTTTATCTTTATAAGGAAGATATATGTTCTACCTATAACAAGATTTTTTTTTTGTAGCTATTAATTTGTTAAAGTTGAAGTTATCTAAGGGGTTGAGTTTTTCAATATATATTTTTTCATTCACACGAATTTAGATTGAAGTTATAATAACGTATTTTTAAAGAAGTGAAAGTTAGCTATGATTCATAAGTTTTGTGGCATACACAGAAAAACTAGTGATTAGTACCTACTTTTGTTTTTCTTTGATTTGTGGCTTGTCGTGTTTTTTCCACTTTATCTACGCTAAGAAACAGACACAGGTATTAGATTCTCTTAAGTGTCACACACATAAGTCTAAGAATGATAGCTGACTTGTTTTTTTGTTAGGATCATTCCAGAGCCAAGTTGAGTTTCAGAATCTGTTAACTTTTTTATATCTTTAATTTACTTTTCATTTGAAGTTTAATTAAATTTCAAGCTTCTTATGAAATTTATTATTTTCAATTGATTTTTTAATAAACATAGTTTCGATATTCAATACTCAAATTTTACATTTTTTGGTGGGTTTTGTATCGTTTATTTATTTATTTTTATAAGTGGATAACATATTAAATAATCTCATTTTACTTTATGTCATTAAAAATGTATTGGATAATAAGGATTTGTTGTTGTTACCTAGATTATTGCTAGAAACGACTACATTTCCTTGATCACAATAAAAAATAACTTACAAATAATAAAAAAGCATGATAGTTTCGTTATCCAATATATTTACAATTAAAATTAAAAAAAGTTGCTTATGTTTTTCATTGATCCTATCATTGTTTTATCAATCACAAAATTTCATAACTTTTAATTGAAGATAATAATTAAGCAAAATTTCAGAATAAAATAATATCTATATTATTCTATTAATAAAAAATTAAATAAAAATTTGTCAATTGAAAAATATAAAATTTTTGAACATCTATCTAACCAAAAGTATTTATTAGATACACAATTAACAATATCAAATTTATGTAGAAATAAAAACTTAGTTAAGTTTACTTTTATTGACATGATTGACTGTTATTTCGTAAAGTGTTATTTTAATTAAACAGAATAAACGTTTTCAATGTTTTTTGTTTTTTTTTCCAGATATTCGTGCCTAGAGTTTATAACTTCTTGAAACGTTCAAAGAGTAGTATTGTTTGATGAAAAATATTGAAATTTTTCACTCATCTGTTTTGTTTTGTTTTTTTTTTTTCCCTGTTCGAAGTAGGCAAAAAAGAATTAAAAAGTAGCATTATTTCCTCTTTACGATCGAAATTCGATATGCAGAAGAAAGTCAGATGTTTTTACTTTTTGGAATTCGATTTTCTAAAAGACCAATTTTCGGTATCGAATCTGTTTTCCTTGTAAAATATATAAAATAATACATATAATAATTATAATGTAAAGAAATGTAATAATTATTATAAAAAACATTTCATTAAATTTTTGGGTCAAATTAAATAATTTAATATCAATATTAATTTTATTTTTAATTCAAAAACAGAAAATGGTGAAAAGCCAGAAATAAATAAATTAAGTAATTAAAATTAAAAAAAGCATAAATGATATTTAAAAATATATTAAATAATAAAATTAATTTTGTAGTTTATAAATAAATAAATAAATAAATGATTAAATAATATTTTTTTATTTAGTGATATTTGTAACATATGAAAACGTGGATAATTAAAATTTTTGTTTAATAAATATGGTGGAAGAGATTAGAAGATTTATTGTTATTTTTTGAAAAAATATTGTAAATATAAAAATTAACTAGAAAAATTGTATAAATTTGTGTTAAATTTAAATTAATAATTTACATAGAATTAAATAAAATAGAAATGGAAGAAATGAAAAAAACAAATACAACAAAAAAGAAAATTGTCATCGCTTTGATACATTTGAATTCAAACAATATGCATAAGTAAAAGAATTATTTTATTATGAGACAAATAACATATTACAAAAATATAACATAATTATTGATGGAAAATTAAGCTTCAAAAGTTAAGATTATTAGGACATGGATTTCTTATGTATTTAAGTGTATTACAATTGGAACATTGCTTTGATCAATCTTGAAATGAGAAACCAAGGGGATGGTCGTAAACTTGTAATATTTAGTTTAGGAATGAATATTGACCCCACACTCAGAACTCTACGAACTCTCCCCAAAAAACTCAATTTTATGATAGAATTTATATATGTCAAATGTATTAAATGTATCGTATAAAATAAGACTCTTTACGTTCCAAATTAATTCTCAATGACTAATATTTAATATTCACTAAGATTACATTTAATTCATAAGAATTATTGTTTTTTATATATAATTAAAAAATAAAAATTAGTAAAACAAAAATAAAAGATCCTTCAAGATCATATCATTCTCTCCTCTTAACTTTCCAATTCAGAATTAGAATTTGTACAGGTAATATTAATTGATTGAGATCAAATATTAGGTTGTTGCAACATTTCACTAAAAGCTCTTCAAATTTTTTAATGAACAAAACAATAATATCTGTTAAGATGAACGACATTACGAGAAGGGATACTCGTGGTTGTGAATGCTTTCCCTGAAAGGGTAGTGTACCAATGTGGTTGAAGTGACTCATTGATGTTGTATCTCCCCAATAAAACCCTCTCTGTAAACCTAACAAGTGGTATCAGAGTCGATGGTTAAAACCGGCTCAGACGAGTGCAATATGATCCTTCTATCGAAAGTCTTCCTGGCAAGGGTTTCAGGTAAGCATGTCCCGTTAAGAAGAACGATGGTACAGAAAAAACAGAAAAGAAGTGCTCGTGGTTGGGAATCCTTCCACAGGAGAAGGAGTGTACCAATGTGGTTGAAGGGACTCACACTTGAAGGGGAGATTGTTAGGAATCCAAGTGTGAGTCTAAATCTCACATTGGCTATAAATGAAAGGGTAGAACACTATATAAGAATAAAGACCCATAAATTGATTGGCTTAAAGTTTTGAGTTGAGAGTGGTGTCAATACTTTATGTGATTCAACTCAGGTCTCGTTAGTATTGTGTCTCTCCATTGAAACCTCCTCGATAAACCTAACAATATCCGCATAAAAATGTGCTTGTTACTTCCTTTTTGTTTATTTCTCTCTTTTTTTTTCTTCTATATTTTTTTCTTGAATTTCCTTTTCTTTGAACTTCATCTCTCTAGTTTCTTTTTCTCTCAACTCCTCTTCGTTTTCTTTTTCTCCCCACTCCTCTTTATTTTTTTCTCTCTCAACTTCTCCTCTTTTATTTTCTTTTTCTCTCTCAACACCTCTTTTATTTCTTTTTCTTCACTAATTTTCTTTTTCTCCATTTCTCTTTCTTTCATCATAGTATGATCATGTCTTTTGTAATATTCATCAAACATTTTCTTTTTATCTCTATACCTTAGCTTGTTCTTTTCTTTCCTTCTTTTTTTCCTCAAAATTCTCTTTCATTTTTCTGTCTATCTATGAAACAAATTCATCAACAAACAATTTGTGATAGACATTGAGTTTAGGGGCACTTTTAGCACCAATATCATATATATATATATATATATATATATATATATATATATATATATATTTGTATATTAAAAATGAAAGCTCCAATCTCGAATAATGAG